>Ga0255338_1000263_pt1 | contig 203874 bp, 194 predicted proteins | sample MeOH1_35cm_T4_19_FD_203715 | JGI IMG/M metagenome (GOLD analysis project Ga0255338, IMG submission 203715) | Sandy soil microbial communities from University of British Columbia, Vancouver, Canada - MeOH1_35cm_T4_195 | ecosystem: Engineered > Artificial ecosystem > Sand microcosm >...
CAGCGCGCGGGAAACCGTCATCGTCGACACGCCGGCGCGCTTGGCGACGTCGCGCATCCGCGCGCTCCCGCTCCCCATGCGGCCGCCAACGTGCCCCTTGCCCTCGATCGCGTCCTCGGTCATGGCCGTGTCGCTTCCGTTCTCTCCCGCATGGGAGCCCGCGATGTCCGGGAGAGCAAGGCCAATCCCCACCAAGAGCAGTGCCATCGTGTTCGGGCCCCAGGGAAAGAACCGAACGTCGTCTGGAACGGGGCCGGCCAGCCAGGGCACCGCGGCTCCCAGCGCCGACGCCGACCCTCCACGACCACCAGCGCTTCACCCGGCTGCGGAATCGCCTCCGCCGAGCAGCTCGTCCCGGAGCTTGGCATCGACGCTCGCGCAATAGTCGCTCCTCCGCGGGCTGCCTGGGGTGACGTGGGCGGCTCCGGGGGCCTGTAACGAAGCGTGTGACGACGTCGGTGTTGCCGGTCCTCAAGCCCTGTCAGCCGCTCAGTTCCTTTCGATCGAGTGCGGTTCAAATCTATCTTTTTGAATGATCAAAAATGATCAATCGGCAACGTGCGGGACGGAAGATCATCCGGCGGAAATGCTTCTAATGTATGAAACAATGTCATTGTTTGCTCGTCGCGCCGTTGCCGATATGCGATCCAGCGCGATGAACCCGTGAGGAAGACCTTCGTAGCGCCGCACCAAGGTCGGCACGCCCGCCGCCTCGAGGCGGGCGCCGTACGCCTCGCCCTCGTCGCGCAGCGCGTCGAGACCGCCGGTGAGGACGAAGGCGGGTGCCACGCCCGCCAGGGTGGGCGCCCGCAGCGGAGAAAGGCGAAAGTCGTCGCGGTCGTGGCCGTCGGCATAGAGATCCCAGAAATTCGCCATCGCCGCGCGGCTCAACAGCGCTCCGCGACCGAAGGCGCGATAGGAGCCGGTGTCGAGATCGTGGTCGGTGACCGGATAGATCAGGATCTGCCGGGCAACCGGAATGCCGTGCGCTGTGGCCAGGATCGCCGTGACCGCGGCGAGATTGCCGCCTGCGCTTTCTCCGACAAGAACCAGCGGGTGGGCGGAATCACAGTCGCCGCACTTCTCCGCCGCCCATTTCAGCACGGCCATGCAATCGTCGAGCGCGGCGGGGAACGGGTGTTCAGGGGCCAGACGGTAGTTCACCGAAGCGATGGTGAAGCCGGAGCGGGCCGCCAGCATCCGGGCGTAGGCATCGTGCGAGGCGATCGAACCCCTCACCCAGCCGCCTCCGTGCAGGAAGATCACCGTGCCGGGCACGTCCTCGGCGGGACGGTAGAGCCGCACCGCCACTTGGTGCCCGCCAGCCTCGATCCTGCAATCCTCGATGCGGGGGAGGGCGGGGCCATCGCCGAACAGGCCCTCCATCAGCCCGGGCGACCTTCGGGCGGCCGCGGCCGTCTCGGCGGTGATCGGCACAAACGGCTGCGAACAGCGCTCCGCGATCAGCCGCGAGACGGCCGGCTTGACCGAGGCCGATCCTGTCGTCTCGACCGGCATGTGCTACCAGTGGGCCAGGTGGTCGGGCAGTGTATCCACGTGGCCGTCGCTGACCAGATGGACGCCCCGGTACCATCCTGAGACCGCATACGGCGTAGGCTCGTCGCACCGCATCGCCTGCTCCCAATGCGACGCGGCGCGGGTTGCCTCGCGCTGCGCCAAATCGTTGAAATCGACCCACGCGAAATCGTTCCTGCGGCCGAGGCGGGAGGTGCGGATGTCGTCGCATTCGCGACGTAGGCCATGTGCTCGCCTCATGGCGACGACATCCGCCCCCGGCCGGCTCCTGTTCGCTCAGCGGCCAAGCGCCTCGCGCAGTTCCTTGACCATGGCCACGGCATCGTCGCCGTTCTCTTCGGCCCAGCTATCGAGATAGTCGTCCATCTTCAAGCGCAGCGCCTCGATATCTTCCGGCGTCGCCTTGATCATCTCGATGTTCGGATTGTCCTCAAGCAACTTCATGTCGCCGGCGTCGCCTTCCTTCATGGTCTTGTTCATCACGGCGCCCCACTCGGCGGCGACCTCATCGAGCTTGGCACGCACCTCCGGCGAGAGCGCCTCGTAGGCGGCGACGTTGACGAGCTCGTAGTTCGGCCCGCCCATGTGGAGTTCCGACAGCCATGTCCAGGTCAGGAAATCCTGCAGCTTTGCCGCGACGATCGTGGTGGGCGCGGTCACCAGGCCGTCCATCATTCCGCGCTCCATGGCGACGGCGATCTCGGGCGTGGTCAAGGAGATGGTCGATGCGTTCAGCCGCTTCAGCATCTCGGCTTCCTGCGGCGCGACGGTACGGATCTTCCGGCCGGAAAAATCGTCGAGCGTGCGGATCGGAGTGCCGCGACCAAAGATATGCTGGGTGGGCCAGCTCCAAGCGTAGAGAATCTTGGCTCCGTATTTCTGGAAATGCGGATCGGTGTACTTCCTGATGATGGGCATAGCCTTGTCCATCTCATCGTAGGTCCGGATCAAGCCGAAATGATTCCCGACCGTACCGATGTTGACGCTGCCGGCGATGAAGCCCGGCGAGCCTGAGCCCATCTGCACTTGGCCGTCGCCGACCACCTTCACCACCTCCGTCGCCTTGAACGGCAATTCGCCCGCCGGCCGGACGTTGATGATGAGTTCGCCGTTGGTGCGCTTCTTGACCTCCTCCGCGAACTGCTGGAACGAGATCGTCGCGCGGTGGGCCACGCCGGTATAGAGGTAGTAGTCCCATTCAGTCGCGGCCCGGGCGCCGAGGCCGAGCGATAGATAGGCCGCCAGTCCCAGAAGGACCTGTGGAAGTCTCTTCATGCCGTTCCTCCCAATTTTCGCTTGATTGGCCGGGCGCATCTCCGCGCCGGCGAAACTCTGCTCGAGTGACGGATGCATGCCACCCGAGATTGCCGCCGCTCGTTCCCGGCCGGGATGAGCACAGCCAGCTTCCAGCGCTGGTGCTTCGGCTCTCCCGGTCAAAGTCGAATTTTTGCGGGCAGATCCGTAATGATCGGATCGTAGACATGCGAGCACCTCATGCGCAAGTCAAAAATGCTAGCGGTATCATCACCACTGGAATCTGAAATTTTCACGTGCTGCTGCGGTTCCGGGCGAAGGCGGCCGAGTTCGAGCGGAAATTTCCGCATCATTGCTTGATCTTTGAGCCGGATATGGCGGCTGGTTCGCACGGGCGATGTTAGGGAATTCGACGGCCGTATCATAGGACGGAAGCCCATCGGCCCCGCTCACAGTCCGGGGCTTGCTGTCACGCGGCCACCGAACGAAGCGATGTCCTCACGGGTGGCAGCGTCTCACTCGGCCCCCAGATCAGCCCGCGCCCGCGCCTCGGCCTGTTCCCCCCGATGCCGACCTCGACAACGAGCAGGGGGACCTCGGCCGGATTCAGCCGCGCTGCTCGTCATTCGTCGCGCTTCGACGTGCTTCTGGTTCGGCACCGGGCGTCACGCCAGGCATTTGTCGGCGATGATCTCCCCGATGGGAATTGCCGACGTCGCGGCGGGTGAAGGCGCGTTGCAGACGTGAACCATGCGCTCCGTCACGGCGAAGTTGAAGTCGTGCAGCAGCGCGCCGGCGCGGGTCACAGCCTGCGCCCTGATCCCCGCTTCCGCCGGCAGCAGATCTTCAAGCGTCAGGGCCGGGCAGTACTTGCGGCAAAGCTCCAGGTAGCCCCTGCGCGACAGCGAGTTGCGCATCTCCTCCGCGCCCGTGCGCCATTGGCCGGCGAGCAGTCGCCAGAAGCCGGGAAACGCGAGGAACTGCGAGATGTCCGCGAGATCGACGGAGAATTTCGGATAGCCCTCGCGCGCGAAGCCGAGCACCGCGTTGGGGCCGACGGTCACACTGCCGTCGATCATCCTGGTCAGGTGCACGCCGAGGAACGGCAACGCTGGATCCGGGATCGGATAGATCAGGCTGCTCACGATATCGCTGCGGGAGGCAGGCAGCCTGAAATACTCGCCCCGGAACGGGATGATCTGGAAGTCGATGTCGAGCCCCGCCAGACGGGCGAGCCGGTCGGATTGGAGCCCGCCGCACACCACGAGGCGGCGCGCCTTCCAACTGCGGTCCGCCGCGCCGACGCTCACGAGATCGGGCGCCTCGGCGATACGGTCGACCGCTGCGCCGAGGACAATCTCGCCTCCGGCCTCCCGGATCGTCCGCGCCATCGCCTGGCAAATCCTCGTGTAGTCGACGATCGCGGTCGAGGGAACGTGGATCGCCGCGAGCCCGTTGATGTTCGGCTCGCGGCGTCGCAGTTCCCGGGCGTCCAGCAGCTCGACGTCGATGCCATTGTCGACGGAGCGCCGGTGGAGTGCTGCCATGCGTTCCTGCTCCAGCGCGGTCGTCGCCACCAGGAGCTTGCCGCAGGTCAGGTAAGGAATGTCGTGGCGCGCGCAGAAGTCCTTCGTCGCGATCGCGCCGCGGCGGCACAGCTGTGCCTTGAAGCTGCCTGGCGGGTAGTAGATTCCGGCGTGGATGACGCCGCTGTTGTGGCTGGTCTGGTGAGCTGCCAGCCGATCTTCCTTTTCGACGAGGACGATGCTGGCGCCCGGACGCCTCCGCAGCAGCTCCATGGTGGTGGCCAGCCCGACGATGCCGCCGCCGATGACGCAGAAGTCATGGATCATGCCGATAGGGTCCTCCCGTCGCGCCCGCTTGTTATGATATCGATATCGTAACTATGACCATTCGTAACGCATGTCGAGACGGACTGTGAGACGGCGACCACCAGCAGGCCGCCACATTCCGCGGAGTTTGGTGCGTTTTTTCCCACGCCGCGCCTGAGTTCGAGAGGTCAGGTCGCCACGCGCCGCAGGCACAGGAAGATGATACCGGTATCAATTTTCACTTGCGCTCTGGCCGAACTGTGAACTAGCGTCCGGGACGAATGAGGATCGGCCTCGCACAGAAGGGCCGAGTGAGGAAGCGCGACGGCTGATCGGCGCGAATGCGCCAATGCGTTGTTCGGACATCGCTTGCCGGATGGAAGCCTGGACGACCGCGGTGTCGCGACAGACCGCGCGGGTCGCCTCGTGGAGGAAGCATGGGAATGCCGGCACGGACGGTTGCGGAGTCCATCATCGAGCGCCTTTCAGCGCGCGGCGTCCGCCGCATGTTCGGCGTGCCGGGCGGCGACTGCAACCTCGACCTCATCGAGGCCGGACAACGGATCGGTGTGGAGTTCATTCTCACCAGGGGCGAGACCGCCGCCGCCATCATGGCCAGCGTCACCGGCGAATTGACCGGGGCGCCCGGCGTCGCCATGACGACGCGCGGGCCCGGCCTGGCAAGCGTTGTCAATGGGGCGTCCTATGCGACGCTGGACCGGGCGCCGCTGCTGGTGATTGCCGACAACTATGAGCCAGGGCTGGACCACGTCAGCCACCAGCGCATCGATCAGGCTGCCCTGCTGCGCCCGGTGGTGAAGGGCGAGAGCAACCTCTCCGGCGCGAATCCCGACGCGGAGATGGACGCGTTGCTGGATGCGGCGCAGGCGCAGCCGCCGGGCGCCGTCTATCTGGAGATCACCGGTCCGCGCGTGCGTTCGCCGGCCCCGGACAATGCCTCGGCGCCCGCGGCCGTGCCGGCGCGCGGCCGCCAGCCCGAGGAGGACCTGATCGAAGCTGCCGGGGCTCTGATCTCGCGGGCGGCGCGGCCGGTCGTCGTCGCCGGCCTGCAGGCGCGGTCCGAGGCCGCGGCTGCCGCGCTGCGCAGGCTGGTTTCCCGCTGGGGCTGCCCAGTCCTGCTCACCTACAAGGCCAAGGGGGTGGTCTCCGACGACGATCCGCATGCGCTCGGCTACTATATCGGCGGAACGGCCGAGCGGTCCGTCATCGAGGCGAGCGACCTCGTCCTCCTCTACGGATTCGACCACATCGAAGGTCCGGCCGCCCGCTGGGGTTACGACAAGCCGCTGGTCGAGTTGACCGAGCATAGGCTGGACCACCGCCTGGTCACGGCGGACGTCTCGATCGTCGGCGACATCGCCGCCGCCGCCGACCAGCTGGTGCGCTTCCGCAACGCCCCGGCGTTCACACAAGCGGAACTCCTGGCGACGAAGGAGGAGATCAGGCGGCGTGCCCTGGCGGGCGGTGCCGCGGATGCAATTTCACCGCAGGACGTGGTCGACGCTGCGTGGGAGGTGCTGCCTCACGAAGCCCGCATCACGGTGGACGCCGGCGCTCACATGCTTCCCGTCCTGCACCTGTGGCGGACACCCGATCCCCGCGGCGCCCTCGTCTCGCGTGGCCTGGCGACGATGGGGTTCGCGCTCCCGGCGGCGATCGCCTCGGCAATCGAAGAGCCGGATCGTCCGGTCATCGCCTTCACCGGCGACGGCGGTCTGATGATGTGCGCTTCGGAGCTCGCCACCGCGGCCCAGTACAGGTGCAAGCTGGTCGTCGTCGTATTCAACGATTCCTGCCTGACCCTCATCGAGGCCAAGCAGAGGCGGCGACGCCTGCCCAACGGCGGGGTCAATCTGTCGGACGTGAACTTCGCTTCCGTCGCCGAGGGCTATGGCTGCGCCGGATTCCGCGTCGAGCGCGGCGAGGATCTGCGCCCGGCGCTGGCTGCGGCGCTTGCCGAGCGGAGGACGGCCGTCGTCGACGTCGTGATCGATCCCGGCCCGTATTTCGACCAGATCATTTCGCTGCGCGGCTGACGGCACTCGGCGCGGCAACACAGAGTGACGAGGAAGCGACATGTTCTTTGCGCCACCGAAGCCGATCGCCACGCGGATCTTCGCCACGTATCCCGCGCAGTATCACACGGCCACGGAGACCAACGACTGGGGTCTGACCCAGCCGCACAGCCGCAGCCATCACACCTCGCTGCTCGAGGGACCCTCCGTCGACAGCAACGGCGTGATCTGGTGCGTAGATATCCCCAACGGACGGATTCTGAACGTCTCCTCCGACGGCGTCTTCAGCGTGTTCAAGACCTATGACGGCTGGCCAACGGGTCTGAAGATCCACCGGGACGGTCGCATCTTCATCACCGACGCCAAGCACGGCGTCATGGTGCTCGATCCCGTCAGCGGCCGCATCGAGCCCTATCTGCTGCGCGCCGGCCTCGAACGGTTCAAGGCGGTCAACGATCTGTTCTTCGCCGCGAATGGCGAAATGTGGTTCACCGACCAGGGCCTGACCGGCTGGCAGGATCCGACCGGCCGTCTCTTCCGCGTGCGTTCGGACGGTGCCGTCGATTGCGTCCTCGACTGCATCCCGAGCCCGAACGGCCTCGTCATGAACCTCGACGAGACGATCATGTATGTCGCGGTCACCCGGGCCAACGCAATCTGGCGGGTTCCGTTGATGAAGGACGGGAGGGCCTGCAAGGTCGGCACCTTCATTCAGATGTCAGGCGGCGGTGGCCCGGACGGGCTGGCGCTCGATTCGGAGGGCCGGCTCTTCATCGCGCATGTCGGGCTGGGTGTCGTCTGGGTCGTCGACATGCTCGGCCGGCCCGTCTACCGGATCGATTCCTGCAGCGGGCATCACACCACCAACTGCGCCTTCGGCGGCCCCGACCGCAAGACGCTGTTCATCACCGAATCGACCGGAGCCACGATCCTTTCGGCCGATCTCGACGTCGCCGGCAAACCCATGTTCAGCGGCGTCTGAACGCGCCGGTTCCCCGATCGCAACCCCTGCTTCGCAGTCCCAACGTCCGAGCTCCGTCATGCTGATTCCCACCGAAAAGCTCCACGCCTTCGTCGAGGCGATCTTCACGGCGGCCGGCAGCGATGCCGGGGAGGCGCGGATCGTCGCCGCCCATCTGGTCGAGGCGAACCTGACCGGGCACGACAGCCACGGCATCAGCCTGATCCCCGAATATCTAAAGAACGTCGCGGCGGGAAACGTCCGCCCCAACGAGGTCGGCAGCCTGGTGCGGAGGGACGGATCGATCCTCGTCTATGACGGCAAATTCGGCTACGGCCAAGTCGTCGCCAAGGTGGCGACCGATCTCGCCATCGAAACCGCGAAGAGCTCCGGCCTAGCTCTGCTGGCCTTGCGCAATTCCTATCACATCGGCCGAATCGGCTCCTATGGAGAGCAGTGCGCCGCGCAGAACCTCATCTCGGTGCAGTTCGTCAACGCCATCGGACATCGCCCGCGCGTTGCGCCGCATGGCGGGCGCGACGCCCGGCTGCCGACGAACCCGGTGTGCATCGCCATACCTGCGACCGACCGCAGGCCTGCCATCATCCTCGACATGGCGACCAGCAAGATCGCGCAGGGCAAGGTACGCATCGCCCGCAACAGCGGCAAACATGTCGGCGACGACTTCCTGCTCGACAGCCGCGGCGAACCGACCAGCGACCCGCAGGTCATGTTCGATGACGTCCCCGGCGCCATCCTGCCCTTCGGCGAGCACAAGGGCTACGGCCTGTCGCTGATCTGCGAGATCCTCGCCGGCGCGCTCACCGAGGGCACGACCATCCATCCTGGCAATCCTCAGAACGGCGGTGCCGTCAACGGGATGCTGATGATCGTCTTCGACCCGGCCCGCACCTCCAACCTGGCGTGGGCGCGGCGCGAGATAGACGACCTCCTCGACTACGTCACCGCCTCGCCGCCGCGTGACCCGGCGAAGCCGGTGCTCGTCCCCGGCGATCCCGAGCGCACCACCAAGGCATCCCGGATCAGCGAGGGAATTCCAGTCGACGACGGCACCTGGAAGAGGCTGCTGGAAGCAGCCGCTGAACTGGACGTCTTCTATTCGAACTAGACGAACCCGCGTACCGGGCGCCGCTCGATGGAGGAGAGGATGACCAACCCGCATGGCTCTTTCGCACCGCGCTACGCGACGTTCGCTGAGCGTTGCGCGACGTGGGGCGCCCGCCTCGCCGGCGTCGCGCTCGTAGCGATCTGCGTGCTTGTGATGTCGGAAATCGTCGCGCGCAACGTCTTTGGTACCTCGACTATGATAGCCGACGAGATGTGTGGCTATCTGAACGTCGCTGTCGTCTTCCTCGGGCTGGCCTACACGATGCAGCAGGGCGGCTTTATCCGAGTAGAACTTCTTTACAACAAATTTAACCGCAGGCTAAGGCGTGTCGCAGATGCGCTAAGTGTCCTGCTGAGCTTTGCATATGTCTGCATAGTTGCATTCTACATGATCAAGTACGTCATTTATTCATATCATAACGACATAAGATCGGCAGAACTTACACAGACGCCGCTGTTCGTTCCGCAAACTGTCCTGGCTGTTGGTGCGATTTTGTTGGCGATATATCTATCTAAGTATATCGTGAACAAATTCCAAGACGTGCCGTGACGCGAGGAAATTTGACATGACGTGGGAAGTTCTTTTTTTCGTCTTCGTGTTCCTGATCGCGACATCGCTCCTCATGGGCCAATGGATCGCGTTCGCCCTCGGCTCGGCCGGCATCGTCATCATCTTGCTGAGCCGCGGCCTGATCGGGCTCTCCGCAATCAACTCGATCGTCTGGAACACCACGAACAACTATCTCTTCATCGCCGTGCCGCTGTTCCTATTGATGGGCGAGATCATGCAGCGCACCGGTGTCACCGAATATTTCTATCGCGGCATGGGCGTGCTTCTGAAGTGGCTTCCGGGCGGGCTCCTTCATGCCAACATCGGCGCCTGCTCCCTGTTCGCGGCCATCAGCGGCTCCAGCGTCGCCACCGCAGCGACCATCGGCACCGTCGCGATCCCCCAATTGGAGCGACGCAACTACAACATGCGGATGGTATATGGCTCGATCGCAGGCGGTGGGACGCTGGGTATCCTCATCCCGCCCAGCATTCCCTTCATCCTTTATGGCGCGCTGGTCGACGAATCCATCACCGATCTGTTCATGGCCGGCGTGCTTCCCGGCCTGCTCCTGGCCGGCATGTTCAGCGCGTATATCCTTGTCCGGGCGCTGATCAACCCGAGCGTGACGGGGTCCACGGCTTCCCGGCCGCCCACCGAAGACGGTTCCGAACTGCGTGACGTCCTCCACGTGCTGCCGATTCTCGCGCTGCTCGGGATGGTGCTGGGCGGCATCTATAGCGGCTTGACGACGCCGACGGAATCGGCGGCGGTGGGCGCCTTCGGCGCGCTGGCGCTTGGCCTGATCTACCGGCGAATTTCCCACGAGGTGCTGCGCGAGGCCATCTTCGCCACGATCCGCACGACCGGTATGGTGATGCTGATCGTCATCAGCGCGCAGATACTCTCCACGGCGTTGACGTTCAGCGGCGTGAGCCGCGGCATCAGCGAGGCGGTTTACAGCTCCGGCCTGTCGAAATGGGAGTTCTTTTGCGCGCTGGTTCTCCTCTACATCATCCTGGGGTGCTTTGTTGAAGGCATCGCAATGATCTACCTCACCTTGCCGATCCTCTATCCGGTCATCGTCAAGTTCGGCTTTGACCCGATCTGGTTCGGCGTGGTGCTGGTGGTGCTGATCGAGGTGGGGCAGATCCATCCGCCCCTGGGGATCAACCTGTTCACGATCAAGTCGATCGCGCCGAGGAGCAGGTTTCACGACATCGTGCTGGGCGCGCTGCCCTATGTCTTCCTTGTCCTGTCGCTGGTCCTCATCCTGGCCTTGTTCCCCGACCTGGCCCTCTGGCTGCCAAGAAACGCATAGGCGGATGAAGCCGCAGCGACGGCGTCATCGGCGGGGGAGGTCTCGGACGATGCCGACACGCATATGTCCCGGGAGCGGCAGTCCGGATGCGCGGATCTTCCGCGATGAGCTTCGAGAGCAGGTCCGCCTTGGTCAGCGGCTCCACGCATCGAGCGGACCGGGCTCAGTGGGCAACGCGACGGTCGGCCGACGCATCGAGGCAGGCCGGAACACGGGACGGAGCATGGGATGAACCGCCTGCTGGACAAGACGATACTGGTCACCGGCGCTGCGCGCGGCATCGGCCTTGCCATGGCACGGGCCTTCCTCGGGGAGGGGGCGCGCGTGGTGCTGAGCGACGTCAATGTCGAGCTGCTGGAGGCCTCAGTCCGCGGATTGGACGCCGACGTTCGGGTTCTTGGCGTGGGCCTCGACGTCACCGACCCTTCCTCGATCGACTGCGCCGCCGCGAGGATGACCGATGCCGGCTTCGACATCGACGTCCTCGTCAACAATGCCGCGGCGATCGTGATCGGCAACCTCCTGCAGACGTCGGCCGTCGATCTGCGCCGGGTCCTCGGCGTCAACGTCGAGGGGACGTTCAACGTCACCAGGGCGTTTCTTCCGCGGCTCATCGATCGCGGCGGCGGCGTCATACTCAACATGGCCTCTCTGGCTTCGGTGTGGGCGATGCGGGACCGCTTCGCCTACAGCGCCTCGAAGGCGGCCATCGCGATGATGACGAGGTCGATCGCCATCGATTTCGTCGGTCAGGGCATTCGCGCGAACTGCATATGCCCGGCGCGCGTCCAAACGGAGTTCGTAGAGGAATACGTCCGCAAATATTACGGTGATCAACACGAATCCTATATGAACAAATTGTCGAAATACCAACCGATTGGCCGCATGATTACGACGGACGAAGTTGCGAGCATGGCGGTATATCTTTGCTCCGATGAATCCGCCATGGTGACGGGAGGCAGTTTCGTCATCGACGGCGGTGTCACTGCGGGTGATGGTCCCCATGTCTAGGATCGGATTGCGGCTTGCTCGATGAATCTCGCATGAACGGGTGAGGCGGCCTCCGGTGCAGGGAAAAGGCAAGAGCATCAAGACGGGCGTGCGCATGAAGGAGGTCGCTACCCGGGCTGGGGTGTCGGTGATGACCGTGTCGCGCGCGCTGAGCGATCCGGACAAGGTCTCGGAGGAGACACTCAAGCGCGTCAGAGCCGCAGTCGACGACATCCGCTACGTGCCAAACGAGGTGGCGGGAAACCTGTCCTCCCGCCGGTCGAAGGCGGTCGGCCTCATCGTTCCAAGTATAAACAACTCGCTCTATTCGAACACCACCCAGGCGATCTCCACAGCGCTGCGCGATGGTGGATTCCATCTCATGATTGCCGAGAGCGGCCTCAGCCTCGAGAACGAGGAACTGGCGATCACCGGCTTCCTTGCCCAGCGTGTCTGCGGTCTCATCCTGCACAACACGCAACACACCGCCCGGGCGCGCGAACTCATCGCCCAGATCGACGTTCCCACCATCGAGATCGGCAATTTGACCGAGGAGCCGCTCGACCAGTGCGTGAGCTACTCCAATTTCGCGGCGGCGAAGGCGATGACGGTGCATCTCGGGCGGCTCGGATACCGCAGGATCGGCTTTGTCAGCCTCGCGCTGCGCAACAACGATCGTGCGCTGACCCGTTTCCAGGGCTATCTCGCCGGCATCGAGGAGCTGGGGTTACCGCAGCACCAGTCGCAGGCCATCGAGACCGAGTCGGGACTTCAGGGCGGCGCCGACGCCCTGAAGCGGTTGCTTGCCACCCACCCAGAGATCGACGCGATCTTCTTCGCCGCCGACGTCATGGCGGTGGGCGCCCTGCTGGAGTGCCAAAGGCGAGGCTGGAAGGTGCCGTCGCGCGTCGCCATCGCCAGTTTCGATGATGTCGACCTACTCCGCCACGTGGTCCCTACCATCACGACGGTCAGAATTCCGCGCGAGGAGATCGGCCGCAGGAGCGCCGAGATGCTGATGGCGCGGCTGGAAGGACGGTCGCTGCCCAAGGTGATGAACCTCGGGTTCGAGATCATTCAGCGGGAAAGCACATAGTTTCATGACAGCACTGACAGGCTCCATCGCACTGATCACCGGCGCGGCAGGCATGAAGGGAATCGGCCGGGCCGTCGCCGTCGAGCTCGCGAAGGCCGGCGCCGATGTGGCTTTGAGCGACATCGACCGCGGCGACGATGTCCCGCCCGGCGAGGTCCGCGCCGGCTGGCGCGGCATCGAGAGCGTTGCCGACGAAGTGCGCGCATTGGGCAGGCGGGCCGCGTGCTTCACATGCGACCTCACCAACCGCGCGCAGATCGCCGACCTAGCCGCCGCCGCCGCCGGCACGTTCGGCCGCATCGACATCCTGGTGAACAATGCCAGGGCGATGATCGGGCGCGACCGAGTTCCCGTCACCGACCTCGACGAGGCGGTGTGGGACAAATTCCTGACCCTCAACAGCACGGCACCGTTCCTTCTCACCAAGGAGGTCGCCCGCCGGATGATCGCCGCCGGGCAGGGCGGCCGGATCATCAATATTGGCTCCGATATGTCGAAGCAGGCGGGCAGGCACGGGGCGGCCTACGCTGCGTCAAAATTCGCGCTGATCGGGTTGACGCAGGGCGCCGCACTGGATCTGGCCGAATACGGCATCACCGTTAATGCGGTCTGCCCCGGGCCGGTCAACACCGACCGGGTCAGCTATGCGGAGAGGGCGCTGGCCGAGGCGGAAGGCGTGCCGATCGAATCGATCCGCGCGCGCGTGGTGGCGCAGGCTGCGAAGCAGGTGCCGCTGGGGCGCATCGCGGAACCGGAGGACGTCGCGCACATGGTGGCGTTCCTGGCAAGTCCACAGGCGAACTTCATCACCGGGCAAGCCTACAACATCAACGGCGGCACCATCTTCCACTAGCGCTGTTTGGGAAGATTATTGGTGGGTGGGATCCTGCAGAGTGATGCGGTTGACGAGGCCGTCGCGACCGGCCGCTCAGGCGCTCTCGCGCTGGATGACCTCGAACCTGAGGTCGACGACGCTGCCGCGGAGATTGTCCGCGCCGTCGATGATGCGGCTCAGCAGCATCTGCGCGGAGCGCTCGCCGATCTCGCTGCGCGGCAGGCGCAGCGTCGTCACCGACGGGGAGACGTGGCGCAGCAGGTCGACGTCGTCGAAGCTCGCGAGCGCGATGCGGTCGGGCACCGCCCAGCCGCGCTTCTGGCATTCGAACAGCGCGCCGACGGCGAGCACGTCGCCGGCGCAGAACAGCGCGTCGGCCTCCGGCGCCGTCTGCATGATGCGCGCGACCGCCTCCGCCCCGGCGGCGAGGCCGCGCGAGGTCTCGATCATGAGGCGCGGGTCGAGCGGCCGCCCCATCCGCGCGAGCGCCTCGCGGTAGCCCTCGATGCGGTCGCGCGAGCGGTCGTTGTGGACGGAGTAGAGCGAGGCGAAGGCGATGTTGCGGTAGCCGAGCCGGCCGAGGTGCATCGTCATCGCGTAGGCGGCGGCGCGGTTCGAGTAGCTCACCGCCATGTCCACCGGCTCGGTGGGGATGTTGCCGTTCTCGACCACCGGCACGCCGGACTTACGGATCTTGGCGACCGCCTGCGGCGTATGCTCGGTGTTGTGCAGCACGAGGCCGCTGACGCGGTGGGCGAGGAAGGTGGTGATGAGCTCCTCCTCCTCGGTCGGGTCGTAGCCGCACTCGGCGATCATCAGCTGGAAGCCGGAGCGGCGGAACACCTCGGACAGCGCCTTGATCGTCTGGGTGTAGATCGAGTTGTCGATGCTCGGGACGATGAGCCCGATCGTCGTCGAGCGGTTCGACGACAGGCTGCTCGCCAGGTGGTTCGGCAGGTAGCCGATCTCGCGCACGGCGCGCAGCACCCGCTCGCGCGTCTCCTCCGAGACCTTGCCGCCCTCGCGCAGCGCGCGGGAAACCGTCATCGTCGACACGCCGGCGCGCTTGGCGACGTCGCGCATCCGCGCGCTCCCGCTCCCCATGCGGCCGCCAACGTGCCCCTTGCCCTCGATCGCGTCCTCGGTCATGGCCATCCTTCCGGTCGCCGTCATGAAAGACCCCCGGCGGCGCGGCGGCAAGCGGATTGCCTGCCGGTTCGTCGTCCTATATGTTACCGGTACCAGAAAAATGAAAGGCCGAGGCGCGGCGCGACGTCGTGCCGAATCGGTTCAGGAGGAGTCGACATCTTGCAGCCTCGCCGCCCGCCCTTCGCGGATCCGACGCTCGACTACATGACGGCGTGCGGCCCGCTGCAGGCGCGAATCAGGGACGTTCTGACGCAGCTCGCCGGCTTCGCCTTCCTGCTCGCGACGCGACGGGGTCGCTCGGCGCCGCCGGCCGGCCCGCTCGACCTCGCGCGCACCGAGGCGGCGGCGCTGGCCGAGGAGCTCGCCGCGCTCCGGCCGCCCGGCGAGGCGGCGCATCATTTCCACCATCTCTCGGCGGCCGCCGAGGCGCTCGGCCGCTCGGTCCGCCTCGGCTATGCGTGCCTCGCGGCCGGGGCGGGCGAGGTGGACCGCGACGGGCTGACGGCCGCACTGCGGGCCGCGACGGACCATCTGAGGGCGACGGCGCGGCTCCTGCCGGGCTTCGAACTCGTCGACCTCCGCCAGGCCTGCTGCGCGGCGCACCTGCCGCCACCGGCCTTGTCCTGCACGGTCGCGAACGGCCGCATCTGATTGAACGGGGAGTAGCGTCGTGGCGGACTATTCGATCTGGGTTCTGGAATACGCGGCCGTGGAGACGTTCCCGCTCAGCGTCATGCTCTACGGCCCGCAGCACCAGGGAACGCGGAAGCTTCCCTATGCCTACGCGGTGCTGAAGGGGAAGGGCGAGACGATCCTCATCGACACCGGCTACAATCACGAAGCCTTCGGCAAGGCGCTCGCCGACAGCTACGGCGTGTCGAACTATCACGGCCCGCACGCGGTGCTGGCCGAGATCGGCATCCGGCCGGAGGACGTGACCCAGGTCTTCATCACCCATGCGCACTTCGACCACATGGGGTCGATCGACAAGTTCCCGAACGCCAAGTTCTACGTGCAGCGGCGCGAGCTCGAGCAGTGGGCCTGGGCGCTGACGCTCGGCCCGGAGTACCGCTTCCTCGTCGGCGGCGCCGATCCGGCCGACATCCTGAAGGCGACCGAGGCGGCCCGCGAGGGGCGCATGGAGCTGATTGACGGCGACCGCGAGGACGTGCTGCCGGGCATCGACGTGCACCTCGCCGCCGACACGCACACCTACGGCTCGATGTACGTCTCGATCCGCAACGACGGCGCGCGGCAGAGCCAGGATACCTGGGTCTTCGCCGGCGACCTCATCTACACCTACGACAACCTGACCGGCCTCGACCCGGCGGCGCCGCAGATCCTGCCGATCGGGCTGGCGGTCGGCAGCCAGCACAACCTGATCTTCTCCAGCGCCGCGATGCTGAAGGAGGTCGGCGGCGAGACCCGCCGCGTCATCCCGATCCACGAGGACCGGCTGCGCACGATGTTCCCCTCGCGCAAGACGGCGGCGAACCTGCAGGTGGTCGAGATCGCGCTGGCCGCCGGCGAGCCGAGCCGCGTCGCCTGAGGGCGACGCCGCAGGCGCTTCCGGGGTCTGACCGTCAGGGCGCGCGCAGGAACCAGAGGCGGGTGTCGCCCTTCTCGCGCGTCTCCAGCACCTCGAAGGGCTCGGGGATCGCCACCGCCGCGCGGGCGTCCTCCTCGAGCACCGCGAGGGCGCCGGGGGTCAGCCAGCCGCCGGCGGCGAGGCTCGCGAGCGCCGCCTCGCCGAGGCCCTTGCGGTAGGGCGGGTCGAGGAAGGCGAGGGAGAACGGCTCGACTGGGGCGGCCGGGCCGAGGCGCGTCGCGTCGCGCTTGAAGAGCCGCGTCACGCCGGTGAGGCCGAGGGTCTCGATGTTGCGGCGGACGAGCCCGCGCGCCTCCGCCGCGTCCTCGACGAACAGGCAGTAGCGGGCGCCGCGCGAGAGCGCCTCGAGGCCGAGCGCGCCGGTGCCGGCGAACAGGTCGATGACGCGCGCGCCCTCGACCGGGTCGCCGTAGGCGTGCGCGAGCACGTTGAACAGGCTCTCGCGCAGATAGTCGGCGGTCGGCCGGATCGAAGGGCCGCGTGGCCCGGCGAGCGCCGCGCCGCGGAAGCGTCCGCCGACGATCCGCATGGCGGCTCAGCCGTCCTTGCGCGGGCCCTTGCCGCGCCCGGAACCGCCGGCAGGGCCACGTCCACCGCCAGGCCCGCCGGGGCCGCGCGTCGGCGGCTTGCCGCCCGGTCCGCCCGAGCGGCCCTTGTAGCCGCCGCTCTTGTAGCCGCCACCGGGTCCACCGGAGCGCGGCGGGCGGCTGTCCGAACGCGGCGGACGGTCGCCCGCTGGGCGCTCGCTGCGTCCCTTGTAGCCGCCACCCTCGGCGCGGGGCGGGCGGCTGTCGGAGCGCGGCGGGCGGTCACCCGATGGGCGCTCGGAGCGGCCCTTGTAGCCACCGCCCTCGGAACGGGGCGGCCGGCTGTCCGAGCGCGGCGGACGGTCGCCCGAGCCGAACGACGGCCGCTCGCTACGTCCCTTGTAGCCGCCACCCTCGGAGCGGGGCGGGCGGCTGTCGGAGCGCGGCGGGCGATCGTCGGAACGGAACGACGGGCGCTCGGAGCGGCCCTTGTAGCCGCCACCCTCGGAGCGGGGCGGCCGGCTGTCGGAGCGCGGCGGGCGATCGTCGGAACGGAACGACGGCCGCTCGCTACGTCCCTTGTAGCCGCCGCCGTCGGACCGGGGTGGCCGGCTGTCGGAGCGCGGCGGGCGATCGTCGGAACGGAACGACGGCCGCTCGGAGCGTCCCTTGTAGCCGCCACCCTCGGACCGGGGCGGGCGGCTGTCGGAGCGCGGCGGGCGATCGTCGGAACGGAACGACGGCCGCTCGGAGCGTCCCTTGTAGCCGCCACCCTCGGACCGGGGCGGCCGGCTGTCGGAGCGCGGCGGGCGATCGTCGGAACGGAACGACGGCCGCTCGGAGCGTCCCTTGTAGCCGCCACCCTCTGAGCGGGGCGGCCGGCTGTCGGAGCGCGGCGGGCGGTCGTCGGAGCGGAACGACGGGCGCTCGGACCGTCCCTTGTAGCCGCCACCCTCGGACCGGGGCGGGCGGCTATCGGAGCGGGGCGGGCGATCGCCACGGTCGCGGAAGGATGGGCGGTCGCCGCCCTTGGCGTCGCGTCCGCCGGCCTCGCGCGGCGTGCGCGGCGGCTTGCCCGCGCCGAAGGGCGTCCGCTGGCTGGCGTCGTCCTCGTCGTGCGACGGCCAGTCGCCGGGCTCGAGGATCCGCGGCGGGGGCGCGCTGGAGCGCTCGCCATAGGACGGGCGGTCGCCACGGCTGCCGAACGACGGCCGGTCGCCGCGGTCGCGGAAGGACGGGCGGTCACCGCGGTCCCGGAACGATGGCCGGTCCCCATCGCGCCGCGTGTCGTCGCGACGGAACGACGGCCGCGCCGGGCGATCGCCGGTCGGGCGGTCGCCGGCCGGGGGGCGGGCGCGCGGCCGGTCGCCGCGCTCACCGCCGACGGGGCCGGAGGCGCGGCGCGGCGAGTCGGAGCGGTCGGGCCGCGGAGCGGCGTCGCGCGAGGTCGACTTGTAGGGGGCGGACTTCTTGTCGGCGAAGAACTTCTTGTCGGCAGCGGACTTGCGCGGCGCCGTCCGCGCCGGGGCGGCGTCCTCGGACGCGGCGGCCGCAGGCCGCTCGTCGCCGGCGGGGCGCGCCTTGCCGCGCGGATCGGGGAACTCGGCCCCAGCCTCGGCGGCGAGCTGCGGCCCGAGTTGGTCGCGCAGCACGCGCGAGCGCACCTCGCTCACCTCGCCGGGCTCGAGCTCGCCGAGCTGGAAGGGGCCGAACGACACGCGGATCAGCCGGTTCACGTCGAGGCCGAGCGCCGCGAGCACCTGCTTGACCTCGCGGTTCTTGCCTTCGCGCAGCGACACCGTCACCCACACGTTGGCGCCCTGGACGCGGTCGAGCGCCGCCTCGATCGGCCCGTAGAGGGTGCCGTCGATGGCGATGCCGTCGGCCAGCGCCGCGAGCTGCTCCTGCGTCACGCTGCCGTGCGCGCGCACCCGGTAGCGGCGCAGCCAGCCGGTCGCCGGCAGCTCGAGCACGCGGGCGAGGCCGCCGTCGTTGGTGAGCAGCAGCAGCCCCTCGGTGTTGATGTCGAGGCGCCCGACGGTCATCACCCGCGGCAGATCGGACGGCAGCCGGTCGAACACCGTCGGTCGACCCTCGGGGTCGCTGTTGGTGGTCACCAGGCCGCGCGGCTTGTGATAGAGCCAGAGGCGTGTCGGCTCGCGCTTCGGCAGCGGCTGGCCGTCGACCTCGATGGTGTCGTCGGGGCCGACGGTGACGGCGGGGGTGTCGAGACGCGCGCCGTTGACGGCGACGCGTCCGGCGGCGATCCACTCTTCGGCCTCACGGCGGGAGCAGAGGCCGGCGCGGGCGATCACCTTGGCGATCCGCTCGCCGCGCTCGGATTGAGGGTCTGTTGAGGTCATGATGCGGCGTGATAGCAGAGGCGCGGGCGGACCGGAACAGAAATGGCGGGGCCCGGCGTCGCCAAGTGCGTTACCATGCGCGACTTTGGTGAGGCGCCCGTGAGCGCGCCGGCCTCGCTGATGCCCGGCGCCACCGTCGATCTCGTCTCGGACTCGGGCCGCTGGCTCGCCCGCACGCGGGCGACGAGCGAGGCGGCGCGCCTCGTCGCGGGCGATCTCGCGATCGTTTCGTTGGGCGGCGGCGTCGTCCTGCCGCGCGGGCCGGTCGACGACGCCACCGAGGCCCGCTACGCCGGCGCGGTGGTCGGCCGCGACGGCGCCGCTCATCCGGCGTCGCTGCGCTGGGTCGACGGGCGGCCGCTGGCGCCGGAGGCCGGCGACCTCGCGGCGGCGGCGGATGCGCCGCACGTCGCCGGCACGGCGCTCTATCTCGGCCCGCTGCTCGAGGCGTTCGGGCACTTCCTGGTCGAGAGCACGGCGCGGCTGTGGGCGCTCGACAGCGCCGATGCCGCCGGCGCCGATCACGTCGTCTTCTCCTACCGCGACGGCCCGGCGCCGGCCTTCGCCGAGACGGCGCTCGCCGCCCTCGGCCTCGGGCGGCGCCTCCGGCTCGTCGGCCGGCCGACGCGGTTCGACCGGGTGCTGGTGCCGGAGGCGGCGCACGCCCTCGGCACGTGCGTGCACCCGGCCTTCAAGCGCGGCGCCGAGCGGCTCGGCGCCGCCATCCTCGCCGAGGCGGGGCAGGGCGCGGCGGGCGAGGCGGTCTACCTCACCCGCTCGCGGCTCGATCCGTGGACGGTGACGAGCGCGGTCGTCGGCGAGCGGCAGATCGAGGCGGCCCTCGCGGCCGCCGGCGTCGCGATCGTGGCGCCGGAGACGCTGCCGCTCGCCCGCCAGATCGCGCTCGCGCGCGGCGCGCGGCGGATCGCCGGCGTCGACGGCTCGGCGCTGCATCTCGCGCTCTTCGCCGAGCGGCCGCTCGACCTCGCGGTCCTCTGCCGGCGGCCGCTGCCGCGGCCGTTCCCAGCGATCGACAAGGTGCGCGTCGGCGCCTCGCACTATCTCGACGCGCTGGCGCGGCCGGACGATCCGCGGCTCGTGCCGAACGCGCACAAGGCGCGCGGTTTTCCCCGCCTGCTCGACGCCGACCGCGCCCTCGTCTTCCTCGCCCGCGCCGGCTTCGGCGAGACGCCCGAGGCGCATCGCCGCGCCGAGCTCGCCGAAGCGGCGGTGGCCGAGTTCAACGGCCTCGCGCTCGCGGCGCTCGCGCGCGACGCGGTCCGTCGCGGGCGGCCGGAGGTGGCGGCCACCGTCGAGGCGGCACGCCGCGCCTATCCCGTCGCTGCCGATCCCGCCCTCGACCGGCTGATCGAGGAGATGCGGGCGGCGATGGACGGCCGGGCGACCGGCCGCGGCGCCTGGAAGGCGGTGCGCCGGACCGCGCGGCGGACGTCCTTCGGCGCGCTCCTCGACCGCGTCCGCGCGATGGTCGGGTGGCGCCGGTGAGCGAGCGCGCGCCGACGCCGATGGAGCGGGCGCTCGCCGAGGCCGCCGCGGCGGCGCGGCGCGGCGAGGTGCCGGTCGGCGCCGTCGTCGTGCACCAGGGCCTCGTCATCGCCGCCGCCGGCAACCGCACCCTCGAGCTCTCCGACCCGACCGCCCACGCCGAGATGCTGGCGATCCGCGCCGCCGCCGCATCGCTCGGCTCGCAGCGGCTGTCGGACTGCGACCTGCACGTGACGCTGGAGCCGTGCCCGATGTGCGCGGCGGCGATCTCCTTCGCGCGCATCCGCCGGCTCTATTTCGGCGCCGGCGACCCGAAGGGCGGGGCGGTCGAGCACGGCGTGCGGCTCTTCGCCCAGCCGACCTGCCACCACGCGCCCGAGGTTTATTCCGGCATCGGCGAGGCGGCGGCGTCGGCGCTGCTGCGGGCGTTCTTCCGCGCCCGGCGCTGACCCCGTGCGGCGGTCGGCCGCAGCGCGCCCGATCCTCTTGTCGACCGGCGACCCGCGCCCCATCTCTAGGGCGTCGGGGCGGACTTGTGCTCCGACATGCCCTCCTTGGGCGTTTCCTCCCTCGACTTCGGCCGTTCGCCTCGCGAGCGGCCTTTTTCTTTTTCGAGGGGGTCGCTCAGCGGGTCTTCAGCACGATGCACGGCTGGCCGGCGCCCTTCAGGCGGCGGCACAGCGCGTCGGCCGCCGCGCGGCTCTCCTCGCCGATCCTCACCCGATAGAACGCCCGCGTGCCGCGGCCGCCGATCCGCGCGGCGATCACCATCGGCTGGCGGTCGCCGATGATCGCGGCCTGCGCCCGCTGCAGGCGGGCGAAGAGCGCGAGCGCCATCGCCCGCGAGGCGTGGCCGGCGACCTGCACGCCCCACGGCGCGTAGTTCTCGGTCGCCTCCACCGCGTCGGCGAGGCCGGCGCCGTCGCCGCGGGCGGCGAGAAGCGCGGCGAGCTCGGCGCAGGTGGGCTCGGCCGGCGTCGCGGCGAGGGCGGAGACGGGCGGGGCGGCGGGCGACACGGGGGCGTCGGGCGCCGCCACCTCGATCGTCGCCGCCGCCTCGGGCCGCCAGGCCTCGACCGGGCGGCCGGTGATCGCCATCACGTAGGCGCGCGTCTCGCCCGGCAGGCCGCCGCCGTCGAGGAAGGCCTGCACCCGCGTCGGGCCGGCGTTGTAGGCGGCCGCGGCGAGGCCGAGGTTGCCGAAGGCGTCGCGCAGATCATCGAGCAACTCGGCCGCCGCCGGGATCGCCGCGTTCGGGTCGAACGGGTCGTCGAGGCCGCGCTCGGCGGCGGTCGCCGGCATGAACTGGGCGATGCCCTGCGCGCCCTTGTGGCTGACGGCGGTCGGCCGGAAGGCGCTTTCGCGCGAGATCAGGCGGGTCAGGAACGCGATCGGCAGGTCGCGCGCCGCGGCCGAGGCCTCGATCACCGCGCACAGCGACTGACGGGTGTGGCCGGGGCCGGGCGCGAAGCCCGGGTGGCCGGCGGCCGGCACGGCCGCGCCGGCGGCCACCGCCGCGAGCACCAGCCCTGTCGCCATCCGCCGCATCGCGCCGCCTCCACCGGGCGTCGTTCCCCACCGGCGGGATAGCCGGCGCGGACGGCGGGCGCAACCGCGGCGGCGTCCTCAGAACGCCAGCGACTTGAAGCGGCGGGTCTGCTCGGTCAGGGCCGTCTCGACCGGCAGGCGCTCCATCGAGCTCGCGCCGTAGAAGCCGTGGCAGTGGCGGCAGCGCTTCAGGATCGCCTCGGCGTCGGCCGGCTGGGCGATCGGGCCGCCGTGGCAGAGGATGATGATGTCGCGGCGCACCCGCATCGCCGCCTCGGCGATGGCGTCGATCTCGCCGACGCAGTCGTCGAGGCTCTTCGCCGAGGTGACGCCGATCGAGCCGCCGACGGTGACGCCCATGTGTGCGACGACGATGTCGGCGCCGGCCTCGGCCATCTCCGTCGCCTCGTCCGGGTTGAAGACGTAGGGCGTCGTCAGCAGGTCAAGGGCGTGCGCCGCGCGGATCATGTCGACCTCCAGGCCGTAGCCCATGCCGGTCTGCTCGAAGCTCACCCGCATGACGCCGTCGAAGAGGCCGATGGTCGGGAAGTTCTGCACGCCGGAGAAGCCCATCGCCTTCAGCTCGGCGAGGAACTGCGGCATCAGGATGAACGGGTCGGTGCCGTTGACGCCGGCGAGCACCGGCGTGTGGCGGACGACCGGCAGCACCTCGCAGGCCATCTCCTTGACGATCTCGTTGGCGTTTCCGTAGGCGAGGAGGCCCGCCGCCGAGCCGCGGCCGGCCATCCGGTAGCGGCCGGAGTTGTAGATGACGATGAGGTCGATGCCGCCGGCCTCCTCGCACTTCGCCGACAGGCCGGTGCCGGCGCCGCCGCCGATGATCGGCACGCGGCGGCGGACCATGTCCTGGAACTTGTCCAGGATCGTGCGGCGGGGAATGGCGACCATCGGTGGGCTCCTCGGGCTGGTCAGGCGGCGATCGCGCGGTAGGTCGCCGCGAGGGCGGCCGCGAACGCCGGGTCGTTGATGTGGTGGGGCAGGCGGACGAGGCGGCGGCTGGCCGTCTCGACGAAGGTCTCTCCGATCGCCTCGAACAGCGCAAGATCGGCGGCGGGGTCGTGGAACGCGCCGCCCGGCACGTCGAGCGACGAGACGCCGCCCTCCGGCAGCAGGAAGCGCACCGGCCCCTCGCAGCGGTTGAGGCGCTCGGCGATCCAGCGACCGATCCGCCGGCACTCCTCGGCGGTCGTGCGCATCAGCGTGACGTTGGGGTTGTGGCGATAGAGACGGCGGCCGGCGAAGCGCGGCGGCACCGTCTCCGGCGCCCAGAAGTTCACCATGTCGAGCGCGCCGACCGAGCCGACATAGGGCACGCCGCGGCGCGCGATGGCGCCGAAGCGATCCTCGCCGGCAGGCAGGACGCCGCCGAGGAGGAGGTCGCAGACCTCCGTGGTGGTGACGTCGATCACCCCGCCGAGGAGGCCGGAGTCGACGAGCTTCTCCATCGCCCGGCCGCCGGTGCCGGTGGCGTGGAAGACGAGGCAGTCGTGGTCGGCCTTCAGGAGCTCGACCACCTGCGTCACGCAGGCGGTGGTGACGCCGAACATGGTGAGGCCGATCGCCGGCTTGCCGTCGGCCTCCACCCGCGCGGCGCGGGCCATGCCGACGACGGCGAAGGCGGCGTTGCGCAGCACCGTGCGGGAAATCCGGTTGAGCCCGGCGAGGTCGGTGACCGACGGCATCATCAGGATGTCGGCGACGTCGACGAAGGCCGAGACGTCGCCGGAGGCGAGCGTCGAGACCATGAGCTTCGGCACGCCGATCGGCAGCGCGCGCATGCCGGCGGTCGCGATCGAGGTGCCGCCGCCGCCGCCGAGGCCGATCACCCCGGCGACGTCGCCGCGCGCGGCGAGGAATCGGGCGAAGGCCTCCGCCATCGCCGCGACGGCCGCGCCGCGGTCGTCGAGGGACAGCACGTGGTCGTCGCCGGCGGGGTGGAACGCGGCGACGTCGCGGGCCGAGACGTCGACCGCGACGGCCGGCTCGCGGGTGCCGACGTCGACGACGAGCGGCCGGCCGCCGGCCTCCGCGACGGCGGCGGCGACGTAGGCGAGCTCCTCGCCCTTGGTATCCGCGGTGCCGACGACGAGGATGTGCTTCATCGCGATGTTCAACGGAACCTACGGCGCGCCCGGATCAGAGGCCTTCGATTGCATGGAAAGAGCGATCGGTGCCGCCCAGGCGGCGCCGTTCTTCTTGGAAGGCCATCGGCTCTATTTTCGGAGGCGGTGCGAAAAGGTGTTTGCGTTGTTTTGAGACGCGTGTATCATATTGACATGACGTTCTCAGGTCAAGAGCGCAGTCTCACCCCGTCGGCCGAGCGCGGTCCCCGCGCCAGGATGCGCAAGACGATGCTCGACACCGCGATGCGGTTGATGCAGGGCGGCGTCATCCCCTCGGTGAGCGACGTGGCGGAGGCCGCGCAGGTCTCGCGCGCCACCGCCTACCGCTACTTTCCGAGTCAGGCGGCGATGATCCAGGCCGCCGTCGACGAGGCGCTCGGGCCGATCCTCGCCTGGGGCTCGGTGTCGCCGGACGCGGAGGAGCGGGTCTCCGACCTCGTCGGGTTCGCCTACCCGCGGATGGAGACCTACGAGGCGACGCTGAAGGCGGCGCTGTGGCTCTCGCTCGACCAGTGGACGCGCCGCCAGGCCGGCACGCTCGGCGCCGAGGCGCCGATCGTCCGCGGCAACCGGATCGGGCTGCTGGCGACGGCGCTGGCGCCGCTACGCGGCCGACTCGACCGGCAGGAGTTCGACCGCCTGACGCAGGCGATGTCGCTCATCTTCGGCACCGAGGCGCTGGTGGTGCTGAAGGACATCTGGGGGCTCGACCGCGGGCAGGCGCAGAAGGTGGCGATCTGGGCGGCGCTGGCGCTGGTGCGCACGGCGACCGCCGAGGCGGCGGCGCGCGACGCGGGCGCCGCCGGGAGGACGGGGGGCGGCGGCAAGGGAGCCGTGGAGACCGGCGGGAGCCGGCGGGCGGCAGGCGGCGGAGCGGCCAGACGGCCGCGCAAGAAGGAGGCCTGACGCGACGTCTGGGTGAACGAGCCGTTCCGGCGGATGACCGGCGGCCGCAAACAACAGGGTGGAGGAGGAAACGATGCTGAGGAAATCTCTGACGGGATTGCTCGCCGGCGCGGCCATGGCGCTCGCCGCCGGCTCGGCGGCGGCCGAGGAGCTGACGATCTTCTGGGCCGAGTGGGACCCGGCCAACTACCTGCAGGAACTCGTGAACGACTACGAGGCCGAGACCGGCACCCGCGTCACCGTCGAGACCACGCCGTGGTCGGACTTCCAGACCAAGGCGTTCCGCGAGTTCGCCGCCCAGGGCGACGCCTACGACCTCGTCGTCGGCGACTCGCAGTGGCTCGGCGCCGGCGCCACCGGCGGCCACTATGTCGACCTCACCGACTTCTTCAACGCGAACAAGGTCGGCGAGATCATGACGCCGGCCACCGTCCAGTACTATGCGGAATACCCGCAGGGTAGCGGCAAGTACTGGGCCATTCCGCTCGAGGGCGACGCCACCGGCTGGGCCTACCGCAAGGACTGGTTCGAAGATCCGAAGGAAATGGCGGCCTTCAAGGCGAAGTACGGCTACGACCTCGCCGTGCCGAAGGACTACAAGCAGCTGCGCGACATCGCCGAGTTCTTCCATCGGCCGGACGAGAAGCGCTACGGCGTCGCCATCTACACCGACAACGCCTATGACGCGCTGGTGATGGGCTATGAGAACACGCTGTTCTCATACGGCGGCGACCTCGGCGATCCGAAGACCTTCAAGGTCGACGGCATCATCAACGGCAAGGAAGCCGTCGAGTCTCTCGAACTCTATCGCGAGCTCTACTCCTTCACGCCGCCCGGCTGGGGCAAGAGCTTCTTCCAGGAAGACAACCAGGCGATCACCGAGGGCCTGGCGGCGATGAGCATGAACTACTTCGCCTTCTTCCCGGCCCTGGTGAACCCCGCGACCAACAAGTACGCCGAGGTCACCGGCTTCTTCGCCAACCCGGCGGGGCCGACCGGCAAGCAGTTCGCGGCGCTCGGCGGCCAGGGCATCTCCATCGTCACCTACTCCCAGAAGCAGGAGGAGGCGATGAAGTTCCTGGCATGGTTCATCCGCGAGGATGTCCAGAAGAAGTGGGCCGAACTCGGTGGCTACACCTGCGCCGCCAAGATCCTGGAGTCGGAGACGTTCCGCCAGGCGACCCCGTACAACGAGGCCTTCTACCAGTCGATGTTCATGGTGAAGGACTTCTGGGCGGTGCCGGAATACGCCGAGCTGCTGCAGCAGATCAACGCCCGCATCTACCCGTTCGTGGTCGGCGGCGAGGGCACGGCGCAGACCGCGCTCGACGGCGTCGCCAAGGACTGGACCGCGACGTTCGCGAAGTACGGCCGCGGCGGCTGACCGCCGCCCGATCGCACCACCTCGGGGGAGGCCGCGGCCTCCCCCGAGCCGTCCCAGCCCATTCCACGTGCACGGGTGACAGCGGTGCTGACCAGACTCGAGTCGACTTCCAGGGCGGCGACACGCGGGCTCAGCGACATCGCCATCCGCAATCTCTTCATCATTCCGACGATCGTCTTCCTGATCGTCTTCAATATCTTTCCGCTGATCTACTCGCTCGGCTACTCGTTCACCGACTTCCGCGCGTCGGCGAACACGCCGGCGAATTTCGTCGGGCTGCAGAACTACCGTGACCTGCTCGCCGACGACTTCATCTGGCGGAACTTCACCGTCACCGCGAAGTACGTCATCGTCTCCGTCACCGGGCAGGTGGTGGTCGGCTTCGGCGTCGCGCTGCTGCTCAACCGCAAGATCCCGTTCAAGGGCCTCATCACCACGCTGCTGCTGCTGCCGATGATGATGTCGATGGCGGTGGTCGGGCTGTTCTGGAAGCTGCTCTACGATCCGTCCTGGGGCATCATCAACTATGCGCTCGGGCTCGGCCAGTTCGACTGGCTGTCGAACCCCGACATGGCGCTCTACGCCGTCGCCATCACCGACATCTGGATGTGGGCGCCGTTCGTCATGCTGCTCTCGCTCGCCGGGCTGTCGGCGGTGCCGAAGCACCTCTACGAGGCGGCGGCGATCGACCGGGCGGGCAGCCTCTACACCTTCTTCCGCATCACGCTGCCGCTCGTCTCGCCGCTTCTGATGATCGCGGTGATCTTCCGCACCATGGAGGCGTTCAAGACCTTCGACCTCGCCTTCATCATGTCGAGCCAGCCGACGACGGAGCTGATCGCCATCCGCCTCTACAAGATGGCGTTCCAGGAGTGGCAGACCGGCAAGTCCTGCGCGCTCGCCTACATCGTGCTGCTGATGGTGCTGGCGATCACCAACATCTACGTCAAGTACCTGAACAAAGTGAAGGAGCGCTGAGATGGCCGCCGTCCGGTCGCCGGGCGAGGCGGCCCTCAACAGGGTCGCGATCGCCGCTGTTCTCGTCGTCACGCTGATCTTCCTCGCGCCGATCTACTGGATCGCCTCGACCGCCTTCAAGCCGCAGAACGTCGCCACCTCGGTGCCGCCGACGATCATCTTCCAGCCCGAGCTCACCGCCTTCGCCAAGCTGTTCACCCGCCGGGTGCAGCTCAAGGAGCCGGTGGCGCCGGCCGACTACGAGGCGGCGTCGTGGTGGGAGAAGAGCATCTTCGACGCCGGCGAGCGGGTGCTGCGCAACCGCGACGGCGAGGCGACGCTCTCGGGCTATCCGAGCCGCTTCCTCAACAGCCTGATCATCGCCGTCACCTCGACGTTCCTCGCCGTGGCGATGGGCACGATCACCGCCTACGGCTTCTCGCGCTTCAAGGTGAAGGGGGAGCCGGACCTGTTGTTCTTCATCCTGTCGACACGAATGCTGCCGCCGGTCGTCGTCGCGATCCCGATGTTCCTGATGTACCGGATGGTCGGGCTCGTCGACACGCACATCGGCCTCATCATCCTCTACACGGCCTTCAACCTGTCGTTCTCGGTGTGGCTGATGAAGGGCTTCATGGACGAGATCCCGAAGGAGTACGAGGAGGCGGCGCTCGTCGACGGCTACACGCGGATGCAGGCGTTCTTCAAGATCGTGCTGCCGGAGGCGGCCACCGGCATCGCCGCCACCGCGGTGTTCTGCTTCATCACGGCGTGGAACGAGTACGCCTTCGCGCTCATGATGACGAACCGGCGCGCCCAGACGGCGCCGCCGTTCATCCCCTCGCAGGTCGGCTCCGGCATCGTCGACTGGACGACGATCGCCGCCGGAACCTTCCTGTTCCTGCTGCCGGTCGCGATCTTCACCTTCGCGCTCCGCAGCCACCTGCTGCGCGGCGTCACCTTCGGCGCGATCCGGAAATGACGGGGAGCGGAGCGATGTCGTTCAAGAAGATGAGCGCGCGCTGGTTCGAGCCCGCCTCGATGGTGCTGATGATCCTCGGCATCTTCGCGCTCTGCCAGCCGTGGAGCAAGGCGCTGCACCAGAACGGGGTGATGATCATCATCATCGGCCTCGTCGGGTTCATGGTCTTCTCCCACATTCAGCCCGACCCCGAGAAGGACTGACGGCAGCCATGGCGGATATTTCCCTCGTCGATATCGAAAAATTCTTCGGCGAAAGCTACGTCATCCGGAAGCTCAACCTGGAGATCCGGCACAAGGAGTTCGTCGTCCTGCTCGGGCCGTCGGGCTGCGGCAAGACGACGACGCTGCGGGCGATCGCCGGCCTCGAGGAGATCGACGCCGGGGAGATCCGCATCGACGGCAAGGCGGTGCAGCGCCTGCAGGCGGCCGACCGCGACATCGCCTTCGTGTTCCAGCTCTACGCGCTCTACCCGCACCTCACGGCCTACGAGAACATCGCCTTTCCGCTCCGCGCCATGCGTGAGAACCGGACGGCGATCGACGGCCAGGTGAAGGCGGTCGCCAAGGCGCTCGGCATCACCCACCTGCTCGGCAAGCGGCCGTCGGCGCTCTCGGGCGGCGACATGCAGCGCGTCGCCATCGGCCGGGCGCTGGTGCGGAGACCGAAGGCGATGCTGATGGACGAGCCGATCGGCTCGCTCGACGCCAAGCTGCGCGAGGGCATGCGCACGGAGCTGAAGCGCCTGCACCTCGAGAACGACTCGACCACCATCTACGTCACCCACGACCAGATCGAGGCGATGTCGCTCGCCGACCGCATCGCCATCATGAACGACGGCGTGCTGCAGCAGGTCGGCTCGCCGGGCGACGTCTACCGCAACCCGGCGAACCTCTTCGTCGCGCAGTTCATCGGCAGCCCGGTGATGAACATCACCGCGGCCGCCGTGGCGGCCGACGACGCGGCGACCACGGTGACGATCGGCGCCGGCGACGGCGCCTTCGGCTTCTCGCCGGAGCTCGCCCGCCGGCTCGGCGCCGCCGGCGCCGCGCCCGGCGAGGAGCTCACCCTCGGCATCCGCCCGGAGGGCGTCGTCGTGGCGCGCAGCGCGGCGCCGGGCCACGTCCCCGTCGAGGCGCACATCATCGAGCCGCTCGGCGCCTACGACATCGTCGACCTCAAGGTCGGCCGGCAGCTCCTGCGGGCGCGCACCACGAGCGGCTTCGTCGGGCGCCCGGGCGAGACGGTCTGGGTCCGCCTCGACGAAACGCAGACGCATTTCTTCTCGACCCGCACCGGCGTCGCGCTCGCCGCCGGCGCGCGCGCTTGAGTCCAATGGAGACCAGCTGACATGGCAGGCATCAGGCTCGACGACGTCAGCAAGGTGTTCGGCGGCCACACGGCGCTCGAGCACCTCAGCCTCGACATCGCCGACGGCGAGTTCTTCGTGCTGCTCGGGCCGACCGGCGCCGGCAAGACGACGACGCTGCGCCTCATCGCCGGCCTCGAGAAGCCGACCACCGGCACCGTCTCGATCGGCGGCGAGGACGTCAGCACCTGGAGCGCCGCCGAGCGCGACGTCGCCCTCGTCTTCCAGCACTACTCGCTCTATCCGCGCTACACGGTGCGCGAGAACCTCGAATTCCCGCTGAAGTCGAACGTGCGCCGGACGCCGCGCGCGGAAATCGACGCCCGCGTCGCCAAGGCGGCGAAGACCCTGCGCATCGAGCACCTGCTCGACCGCAAGACCGACCGGCTCTCCGGCGGCGAGATGCAGCGCGTCTCGATCGGCCGGGCGATCGTGCGCGAGCCGCGCGCCTTCCTGATGGACGAGCCGCTGTCGAACCTCGACGCAAAGCTGCGCGAGGCGCTCAGGGCCGAATTGAAGGACCTGCAGATGACGCTCGGCGCCACGGTGCTGTTCGTCACCCACGACCAGGTCGAGGCGATGTCGATGGGCGACCGCGTCGGGGTGCTGAACGAGGGGCGGATCATCCAGATCGGCACGCCCTACGAGATCTACAACAAGCCGCGCGACCTGTTCGTCGCCGGCTTCGTCGGCTCGCCGGCGATGAACGTGCTCGAGGGGGAGATCGCCGGCGACCGCATCGTCGTGCGGCAGGGGGCGCTCGAGCTGCCGCTCGAGGCCGCCGGGCGCGCCCGCCTCGGGGCGGCGTCGGGCGCGGTCGCCGTCGGCATCCGCTCCGAGGACATCCGCCTCGGGCCGGACCAGCCGATCGCGGCGCGCGTGCACGACGTCGAGAACCACGGCGTCGAGCAGGTGGTCACGCTGCGCGTCGACGACTGCCAGCTGAGGGCGACGGTGCCGGCGATCCACCCGGTCGCGGTCGAATCGACGGTGCGGTTCGGCCTCGACCAGGCGAAGCTGCACGGCTTCGACCCGCGCACCGGCCTGCGGCTCGGGTAGGGCGCCCCCCGGTCACACCCGGGCGCGCAGGGTCGCCAGCAGCGCGAGCGCGGCGAGGCAGGCGAAGGCGCCGGCGAGCCACAGCGAGCCGTAGCCGAAGCCGGCGACGATCAGGCCGGCGAGCGGCCCGGTGATGCCGAGCGAGACGTCGAAGAAGGCCATGAAGCCGCCGACGGCGACGCCGCGGCTCCCGGCCGGCACCCGGCGGATCGCCTCGACGCCCATCGACGGGAAGACGAGCGAGAAGCCGATGCCGGTGAGCGCCGCTCCGGCGAGGGCGACCGTCGGCGTCGCGGCCATCCACATCAGGAGCTGCCCGGCGGCCGCGATCGCGATCGACACCGCCGCGACCCGGACGCCGCCGAGGCGGTCCGGCAGGTGGGCGAAGAAGAGGCGCACCAGGATGTAGCCGCCGCCGAAGGCGGCGACGGCGAACCCGGCGCCGGCCCAGCCGCGATCCGCGAAGGCGAGGACGATGAAGGCGGCGAGCGCCGCGTAGGGCGCGGCGGCGAGCGCCAGCACCATCCCCGGGCGCCAGATCAGCCCCAGCACGCGCCACAGCGGCGGCCGCGGCCCGGCCTGGGCCGAGGGGTGGACGGTCGCGGCGCCGGGCGTCGCGAACGCGACGGCGAGCGCCACGAGCGGCGAGAGCGTCGCCGCCGCGGCGACGGCGAGGAACCCGCCGGTCTCGATGAGCCAGACGCCGAGCATGCCGCCGGCCGAGAGCGCCCCGTACATCGCGATGCCCTGCCAGGCCATCACGAGACCGGTGCGCGCCATGCCGATCCGGGCGATGCCCCAGGTCATCGCGCCGGTGAGGAACAGGCTTTCGCCGATGCCGAGCAGGACCCGGCCGACGGCGAGCGCCGCGAGCGCGGCGCCTTCGTTCGAGAGGGCGGTGGCGATGAAGTAGGTCGCGCCGGCGAGGGTGGCGATCGGCAGCCCGGCGAGCACCGCCCAGCGCGATCCCAGCCGGTCGACGACCGTGCCGCCGTAGGGGCGCGACACCACGGTGACGATCGACTGCAGGCCGATGATCCAGCCGACCGTCAGCGTGTCGAAGCCGAGGGTGCCGTGGATCTCCAGCGGCAGCACCGGCAGGGGGATGGCGATGGCGAGAAAGCCGAAGAAGACGATCGCGCCCATCGGCACGAGGCGCAGCCGAGAGGAGCTCTCGGCGGGCCGCTCCGCGGGGCGGGGAGGGGAGGTCACGGGGTCGAAGCGCTTGAGCATGGGTCTACGTCAACCATTCGGGCGCACGAACCCCAGGGGGCGCGTGCGCGCAGCGCGTTGGTTGACGTGAACGCTTACGGCACGGGCGAGGAAGCGCCCATGCGTCTGCCCGGTTCTTAGGATGCGCGACGCGGCGCCGTCAAGGGATTGCGGCAGGCGACAGGGGCCGACCGCCCCAGCTCCTATTCGCCCGTCACCTCCATGAAGGTGAACGGCGTCGCCGGCTCGAAGAGCGGCGCGGCGTTGCCGGCGTAGACCCGGCCGCCGGCCACCTGGAGCTTGCGCACCGGCGCCCCCTCCGAGAGGTCGAGGTCGCCGAGCGGCACCCAGAAGGTGTTCGGGCTCGTGGCCGAATCGAAGAAGTAGACGCGGTTCTTCTGGTCCGCGACGGTGCGCCAGATGGTCGAGGAGATGTTGGGCTGGCCGGGCGTCGTGATGCCGAGCGGCACGCTGACCGACCGCATCACCCCCATCGTGCTCGCGACCGCCTGGTTCACGAAGCTCTCGGCCGGTACCGCGGCGATGTAGCTCGGGTCGGCCGCCTTCGGGACCGCCCCGATCAGGAAGGAGGCACGGGCGAAGCGGTCGGCCGCCCGGTTGGTGCCGGGCAGGAAGGTGAGCCCGCCGATCTCCTTCCAGTACGCGTCGAGGGCGAGCTGATCGGAGAACTGCGGCGAGTTGGTCATCACCTGGTACTCGCGGCCGTGGTGAACGACGAGCTCGCCGCCGATGTACTCGAAGACCGCCGAATCACCCGTCGCGTCGGAGAGCGAGAGGTGGAGCTGCGCGGCCGTGCCGTTCGGCAGCGCCGCGGTGACGACCTGGAACGGCTCCGATTCGAGCGCCGCGACCGCCTCGGCGACGGTGGCGAAATTGTCGAGCGCGTACTGCGCCCACAGGCTGATCGAGAGGCGCGGGCGCGCCGGGTCGGGCGTGCCGTAGTCGGATTCCACGAGATAGAGCAGGTTGGCGACGAGGCCGGCCTCGTTCATGCCGTCGGCGCTGCCGACGTCGTAGCCGGTGGCGACGACGCTGCCGTATTTCGACACCCATCGTGGGCTGTTCTCCCCGGCGGCGCCGTCGCGCGCGATGCCGCGCGGCAGGGCCCAGAGGTTGGTCCGCATGTCCTCACGCCAGTCCATCGTCCTGCCGGTGGCGACGACGCCGTCGGATCCGAGATAGACCGCCCGCGTGCAGGCTTCGGCCGCGATCGGCGCCGCGGCAACGAGCAGCGCCGCCGCGGCGCAGGCCAGGGTCCGGGTGGTCGAGCGCGTCGTCATGGTGTCCCTCTCTTCGCGTGTCGTGCCCGGTGTTAGCACGATGCTGCCCCGCGGATCGAACCCGGGGCCTCGCACGCGTCGACGGGCCGGAAGGAGAAGGCCTCCGCGGCCTCGAGCGCGGCGGGTCGGCCGGCGGCTCGCCGAACCTCCGCCGCTACCAGGGCTCGTACGACTGGTTGGTGGCGTACGGTGTCACGAGGTTGAAGCCGCCGATGGCATAGAAACGGCTCCCGACCGTCGCCGCTCCGGCGAAGCTTCTCGGCGTCGGCATCGGCGCGATCGTCGTCCAGGTGTTGGTGGCCGCGTCGTAACGCTGGGCGAGACCGAAGACCGTGCCGCCGCTGTTGCCGCCGATCGCATATATGAAGCCGTGCGCGGTGGTTACGGCGACGCCGCGCCGCGCGGCCGACATCGGCGCGGCGGTCGTCCAACTGTCGGTCGCGGGATCGTAGACCTGCACGAGCGCCAGGTTGCCGGAGTAGAAATACGGTCCGAAGCCGCCGATGGCGTAGAGCTTGCCGCCGTGGCCGACCGCGGTGAGATAGGCGCGGGCCGTCGGCATCGGCGCCTTGGTGGTCCAGGTGTCGGTGGCGGGATCGTAGGCCTGGAGCGTCGCCATGGGGTGGACGGCGCCGCTGACCTGCCCGCCGACGGCGTAGAGGATACCGTTGACGACGCCGACGCCGAGGCCTTCCCGGGCGGTCGGCATCGACGCCTTCGTCGTCCAGGTGTCGGTCGCCGGGTCGTAGGCCTCGACCCGCCCGCTCGCGCCCCATCCCGTGCTGGTGTAGCCCTGGCCTCCGACGGCGTAGAGGATGCCGTTGACGACGCCCACGGCGAGCCCGTAGCGCTTCGCCGGCAACGGCGCCATCGTGGCCCAGGTGTTGGTTGCCGGGGTGTAGCGCTCGAGCGCCGCATAATAGACGAGGTACGACGTCCCCCCGCCGACCACGTAGATGTGGTTGCCGATCGCGCCGATGCCGAAATACAGGCGCGCCGTCGGCATCGAGTTCTTCGTGGTCCACTGCATACGGGTGTTGGTGATGGTGCAGACGGCGTAGTCGCCCAGGGCGACGGTCACCTTGCCGTCGGCATCGCAGTCGCCGCCATAGCGCGGAACGTAGTTGGAGAGGCTCGTGTTGGCGCCGGCGGTCTCGGCGACCGTGTGGACGCCGGGCGCGACCGGCACCGCGCCGGTGGAGCCGCCGTTGCCGACGTCGGTCGCGCGGACGACCCCGTCGATGGTGAGATTGAAACGGCCGCGACCGTCATTCGGGACGACGATCTTGTCGACCCTGAGCGTCGTGCGGTCCGTCGGTTTCGGCTTGTTGGTGATGATGCAGGTCTTGGATTCGCCGGCCTTCAGAGTCACCCGGCCCTTGCTGTCGCAGGCGCCGCTGACGACGCCCGTATAGGCGCCGAGCCTGGTTCCCTTGGCCGCCCGTTCACTCACCCTGTGGCGGCCGGGCTTCACCGGGACCGCGCCCGTCGAGCCGCCGTTGCCGACGGCCCTGGCGCGGACGACGCCGTCGATGAGCAGGTCGAATCTCCCGCGGTCGCGCGGCGGGATGACCCGCTTGATGATCGTGAGGGTCGTCTTGGCGCCCGCCTCCTCGGCGATGGCGGGGGAAGGGCCGCCGGCCATCGCCACGATCGCGAGCAGGCAGGCGGCGAGCCCAAGCCCGATCCGCCGGATGTGTCGCGGAGGCGTTCCGTGGGAGGCGCCGGGAGACGGAGAGCGCAAGGGCCGCCGCAGCGCGGCGGAATCCGGCGTGAGCGACATCATGGCCCCCAGCGGCTGGCGCGGACAGCAGAATGCGCCGCACAGTCGAGACGTCCAGACGATCGGCCGGAGGTCCGCCTCCAACAGGCGCCGCTCCGGCAAGGGTCGATAGAGCACGCCATCGCTGCCTGGAGCAATCGGAAAGTATTACGGTCGAGGCCGTCGGCGCCGGATACTAGCCGGCTGCAAAACGCGCTCGATACCGTTCGGCGGCTTGCGGGTTGACGAGGTTCGCGGGCAGTCCGCCGTCGAGGACGCGGAGCGCCTCCTCGACGGCGCCGACGCCCATCCGCGCCATGCTCTCCTCGGTGATGCCGGCGAGGTGCGGCGTCAGGACCGCCTCGTCGAGGGCGAGCCAGGGCGAATCCGGCGGCAGCGGCTGCGTCGTGAAGACGTCGACGGCCGCCCCGCCGATCCGCCCGGCGGCGAGCGCGGCGATGAGCGCCGCCTCGTCGACCACCGCGCCGCGCGCGACGTTGACGAGGAGCGCGCCGGGCTTCAGCAGGGCGATCCGGCGGGCGTCGATCAGCCCGCGCGTCTCCTCGGTGAGCGGGCAGGCCAGAACCACCACGTCGCTCTCGGCGAGGAGCGCGTCGAGCGGCCGGTACTCGACGTTGAGCGGCAGCCGGTCGGCATTGCGGGCATGGCCGAGGATCGTCATGCCGAAGCCGTCGCCGGCGATGGCCGCGACGGCCCGGCCGACATGGCCGACGCCGACGAGGCCGAGCGTGCGGCCGTAGAGTTCGCCCGCCGTCGGCGCATGCGCACGACCGGCCTCCCAGCCGCGCGTGCGCAGGTCGCGGTCGATCGCCCGGAAGCGGCGGGCGAGGGCGAGGGCGGCGAACAGCACGTATTCCGCCACCGAGCGGGCGTTGACGCCGGGCACGTTGGCGACGAGCACGCCGGCGGCCGTCGCCGCGTCGATCGGGATCATGTCGAGCCCGGCGCCGTGCCGGATCGCGGCGCGGAGCCGCCGGCCCGGGCCGAACATCGCCTCGGGCAGCGGCGCCCGCACGATCACGATGTCGGCGTCGGCGCCCTCGCGCAGGAGCGTCGGACCGTCGGTCGCCGTCGCAACCTCGAGCGTCGCCTTGCCGGCGAGGAGGGCGGCGGCGCTCGGATGCAGCGGATGGGTCGAGAAGACGATCGCCATGGGACCTCCGCCGTCGCCGCGCGCCGGGCTAGAGCCGCAGCCTGCGCACGTTGCCGGTCGGCTCGTCGAGGACGGGTTCGAGGTTGCGCGTCGCTTCCTCCAGGCGGTCGCGCCAGTAGCTGTCGACGGCGGAGAGGTGGGCGCTCATCAGGTCCATCGCCGCCGGAGCGTCGCGGCGCGCGATGGCCTCGAACACCTTCACGTGCTCGGCGTGCGACTTGCGGCACTGCACCGGATCGGAGAAGTAGACGGCGCGCTGCCGCTCCGTCAGCGTGTAGAAGATGCTGGAGATCCGGTAGAAGATATTGTTCTTGGCGGAGCGGATGATCTCGAGGTGGAAGTCGCGATCCTGCTCGCCGATCGGCTCGTCGTGGGCGATCTTTTCCGCCGTGGCGGCGAGGATGTCGCGTAGGCGGTCGAAATTCTCGAGCGTCGCGCGCTCTGAGGCGAGGCGGGCGGCGGTGATCTCGTGGATCCGCCGCACCTCGACGGATTCGCGCACCTCCTCGAGCGACAGCATCACGCCGATGCGGGCGAACAGCGCCAATGCCTCGACGCTCGCCGCCTCGCTCGTGAGATAGATGCCGGACTTGGCGCGGCGTTCGACGATCCGCAGCGCCTCGAGATAGGCGAGCGCCTCGCGCACCTGGTTGCGGCCGACCTCGAAGCGCTCGGCGAGCTCGCGCTCGGAGGGCATCCGCTCGCCGTGCTCGTAGCGGCGCATCAGGAGGAAGCGCATGATCTTCGCGACGAGGTCGGAACCGTCGTTCATGATGCCCTCACGGCGTTGGCGGCGACGACGTCCTCGCGGATGGTGATGCCGAGCCCGGGGCGGTCGGGAATGGCGATCGTGCCGTCGGCGACGTCGATGGTCTCTTCGATCAGATCGTGCAGCATCGGGTTGGCGCCGAGGGAATATTCCAGGATGTGCGCCGCCGTCGAGACCGCGGCGACGTGCAGGCCGGCGAAGAAGGCCGGCGCGCCGGCCCACAGGTGCGGCGCGAGCCTGAGGTTGTGGGTGGAGGCGAGGGCGGCGATGCGCATCGCCTCGGTGATGCCGCCGCAGATCGCGAGGTCGGGCTGCAGGATGTCGGCGGCGCGCTTGTCGATGAGGTCGCGGAAGTCGTAGCGGGTGAACTCGCTCTCGCCGGCGGCGATCGGCATGGTGGCGGCGGCGCGCACCTCGGCCATGCCGGTCTTGTCGTCGCCGGTCACCGGCTCCTCGAACCAGGCGAGGTCGCAGTCGCGCACGAGGTGGGCGAAACGCTTCGCCTCGCCGACGGTGAAGGTGCCGTGCGCGTCGACCATGATGTCGATGCCCGGCCCGAGGGCGGCGCGGGCCGCCAGCACGCGCTCGGCCGAGGCGTGGGCGCGGCCGTCCATCGCGCCGACGCGCATCTTCACCGCCTTGAAGCCGCCGGCCGCGAGGTAGCCGCCGAGCTGCGCGCCGATGCCTTCGGCGTCGGCCCAGCCGCCGGAGGCGTAGGCCGGCATGCGGTCGGCCTTGCGGCCACCGAGCAGGCGCCACACCGGCACCCCGACGTGCTTGCCGAACAGGTCCCAGAGGGCGATGTCGATGGCGCTCAAGGCGGCGATCGACAGCCCGCGGCGGGCGAGGTCGGGCATCGCGTGGCCGCGTGCGACGACGTGGTGGTGGCGGACGCCGGAATAGAGCTCGTCCCAGATCGGCAGGATGTCGCGCGGGTCGCGGCCGATCAGCCGCGGCGCGATCTCGTGGTTGATCAGGTGCACGAGGGCGGCGTAGGTGCCGCTGCTGCCGGCGGCGTTCTTGCCCTCGCCCCAGCCGACGAGGCCGTCGTCGCTCTCGATGCGCACCATCGCCGCGTCGAACGTCGCCACCTGGCCGAAATCGCTCCGGTGCTGCCGGGCGGTCTCGATCGGCATCCGGACCCAGGTGGCGACGACGCTCGCAATGCGCATGGTGGCTCTCGCTTCTCGCCGCGGACGGGGCGAGGGCCCCGTCCGCCGGCCTCGGGTCGGGTCAGCGGATCAGTGGCAGGATGGTCTCGGCCGACTTCTTGACGAGCGAGGTGTAGAACTCCTCGCTCAAGAGGCTCGAGCCGTGGTCCTGGATGAACTTCAGCTGCTCGGGCGTGATGTCGACCGGGTTGGTCTCGAGCTGGTTCTTGTAGGGCGAGACCGGGGTGCGGTCGGCCGGAGCGACGAACTCGACGGTGACGCCGCCGCTGTAGCCGACCTCCTTCAGCGCGCCGATGATCTTCGGCCAGTCGAACGCGCCCTGGCCGGGGGCCAGGCGGTTGTTGTCGGCGACGTGGAAGTCGGCGAGGCGCTTGCCGACCTTCTTGATCGCCGCGACCATGTCGGCGTCCTCGATGTTCATGTGGAACACGTCGAGGCAGACGCCGCAGTCGGGGCCGACCTCCTCGGCGATCGCGAGGGCTTGGTCGCCGCGGTTCAGAAGGTAGGTCTCGAACCGGTTGAGCGGCTCGATGGCGAGGCGGATGCCCTTCTTCTGCGAGTGCGCGTAGACCTCCTTCAGGCTGTCGCGCAGCCACACCCACTCTTCCTCGGCCGAGCCGTCCGGGGTGATCTTGCCGACGGTGGCCGGCACCAGGGTGATCATCTGGCCGCCGAGCTCGGCCGACATGGTGACGACGCTCTTCATGTAGTCGATCGAGCGGGCGCGCTGGCCCTCGTCCTTGGCGACGAGGTTGCGGTCGCCGAGGGTCAGCGTCACCGCGCCCCAGCACTTGATGCCGTACTCGTCGAGCAGCGCCCGCGTCTCCTTGATCGGGTACTGGTCCGGCTCGCCGGAGATCTCGATCGACGAGTAGCCGTACTTCTTGATGCGGCCGAGGGTGGTGGCCAGCGGCTCGGCGCGCATCCAGTTGTGGGTGGACAGGTGCATGCGAATTCCTCCCTCTTGGCCGTCCAATCAGGTGGGGCCAGTTTGCTGTTACCAACGACATACAGCATCCGCCGGAGATCCGGCAATATCTTGAAAACGCGAAAAGAACGGATGCTGCAGCGCACGGCGGGTTGCCGCGCCGCACCATCGTCGATGCGCCGTTCGGCTTGCGGCGGGGTTGTTGTGGTAGTACCAAATAGGCCAAACAATCGAACGGCCGGCGCGCCGAGGCCACGGGGAAACGCCATGCTGATGAACGATCTCTTCCACATCGCCATCAAGTCGCCGAACCTCGAGGCGACCCGGCGCTTCTACTGCGACATCCTCGGGATGGTGATCGATCCGTCGCGGCCGAACGCCTCGCTCGGCTTTCCGGGCTACTGGATCCGCTCGCCGCTGCCCGGCGGCATCGCCCTCTTCCACATCTACGCCGGCGACGCGGCGCTCGAGGACGACGGCTCGATGGCCACGGGCGCGGGCGTGATCGATCACGTGTCGGTCACGGCGCAGGGCTATTTCGAGATGCGGGAGCGCCTCGAGGCGGCGGGATTGGCCTATCGCGAGAACGTGCTGCCGACGATCCGGCTGTGGCAGCTCTTCGTCTACGACCCCTCCGGCGTGCTGCTCGAGATCACCTTCTCGGCCGACGCCGAGCGGGCCGACGCGCCGGTGTTTCCCGACGAGCGGCGCTACCGGCCGCGCGAGCGCTTCTTCGACGCCGCGCGCTACGGTGCCCTGTGGGGCTGACCACCGCCCTTTCTCTGCCGCGCCGCTTCCTGTAGGAACGGGCATCCCGTTCCCGAGAGCGCTCGACATCGTCTCGGGCCCAGTCCGAGACGCATGGCGGATCGATGAGCCTTCAGGATACCGACACGACGGTCGGCGGCGCCGCGCTCGCCGCCGAGATCGCCCGCCGCCGCACCTTCGCGATCATCTCGCACCCCGACGCCGGCAAGACGACGCTGACCGAGAAGCTCCTGCTGTTCGGCGGCGCCATCCAGCTCGCCGGGCAGGTCAAGGCCAAGGGCGAGCGGCGGCGCACCCGCTCGGACTGGATGGCGATCGAGCGCCAGCGCGGCATCTCGGTCGTGACCTCGGTGATGACCTTCGAGGTCGACGGCCGCGTCTTCAACCTGCTCGACACGCCGGGCCACGAGGACTTTTCCGAGGACACCTACCGCACCCTGACGGCGGTCGATTCCGCGGTGATGGTGATCGACGCGGCGAAGGGCATCGAGGACCGCACGCGCAAGCTGTTCGAGGTCTGCCGCCTGCGCGACATCCCGATCGTCACCTTCATCAACAAGATGGACCGCGAGGGCCGCGACCCCTTCGACCTCATCGACGAGATCGAGAAGACGCTCGCCCTCGACGCCGCCCCGGTCACCTGGCCGATCGGCCGCGGCCGCGACTTCGCCGGAACCTACGACATCGCCGGGCGCCGCGCCCGCCTGCTGACCGCCGACGGCGACGAGGTCGTCGACGGCGAGCCCGAGGCGCTCGCGGGCCGCGTCGGCGCCGAGGCCGCCGAGGCGCTCGCCGGCGAGGTCGAGCTCGTCGAGGGCGCCTCCAAGCCCTTCGACCTCGCCTCCTTCCGCGAGGGCCACCTGACGCCGGTGCTGTTCGGCTCGGCGATCAAGAACTTCGGCGTCCGCGACCTGATCGACCGGCTCGCGGAGTGGGCGCCGCCGCCGCGCGCCCAGCCGTCCGACCACCGCGTCGTCGCGGCCGACGAGCCGGCGATGACCGCCTTCGTCTTCAAGATCCAGGCGAACATGGATCCGAACCACCGCGACCGCATCGCCTTCGCACGCGTCTGCTCGGGGCGGCTCGTCCGCGGCATGAAGGCGCTGCACGTGCGCACCGGCAAGATGGTCGGCCTGCACACGCCGCAGTTCTTCTTCGCCCAGGACCGCTCGCTCGCCGAGGAGGCCTTCGCCGGCGACGTCGTCGGCATCCCGAACCACGGCACCCTGCGGATCGGCGACACGCTGACCGAGGGCGAGAACCTGACCTTCGTCGGCCTGCCGAGCTTCGCGCCGGAGATTCTGCGCAAGGTGGCGCTCGAGGACGCGATGAAGGCGAAGAAGCTGAAGGGCGCCCTGCAGGAGCTCGCCGAGGAGGGCGTCGTGCAGGTGTTCCAGCCGCTCGACGGCTCGCCGGCGCTCGTCGGCGTCGTCGGTCCGCTGCAGCTCGACGTGCTGGTCGGCCGGCTCGACGCCGAGTACGGCCTGCCGATCCGCATCGAGACGAGCCGCTTCACGCTGGCGCGCTGGGCGACCTCCGACGACCGCGCCGCCCTCGAGCGCTTCGTCACGGCGCAGTCCTCGGCGCTCGCCCGCGACCTCGACGGCGACCTCGTGTTCCTCGCCACCTCGTCGGTCAACCTGCGGCTGATGGGCGAGTGGAACCCGGGGATCCGCTTCGAGCAGACGAAACAGTACGCCGTGCCCGGCCGGGCCGCCTAGCGGCGGGCCGCGATCGATCGGGGCAGCGCATGGCCCGGCGAGCCGCTATAGTCCGCCGACTCGCCCGCGCCCCGGCGCCGGCGGGCCTCTCTGAAGGACGGCGCGCATGAAGAAGACCCTGTTCGGCTTCATCTGGCACTACAGCAAGCTGCAGCAGGTCTATATCCTGCTGATCACGCTGTTTTCCTTCCCGCTCGTCTACATGTCGCTCGACGTCCCGAAATGGATCGTCAACGACGCCATCAACGGCAAGGAATTCCCGAAGTCGCTGCTGGGGTTCGAGTTCAGCCAGATTCCGTATCTGGTGACGCTCTGCATGATCTTCCTGGCGCTGGTCGTCGCCAACAACGTCATCAAGTACGTCCTCAACCTCTACAAGGGCATCGTCGGCGAGCGCATGCTGCGGCGGCTGCGGCACCAGCTGTACTTCCAGGTGCTGCGCTTCCACCCCTCGCATTTCCGCAAGGTGTCGTCCGGCGAGCTGATCCCGATGATCACCGCCGAGGTCGAGGACCTCGGCGGCTTCATCGGCGACGCGGTGGCGGTGCCGGCGTTCCAGGGCGGCACGCTGCTCGTCTACATCTTCTTCATCTTCATGCAGGATCCGATGCTCGGGCTGGCGGCGATCTCGCTCTACCCGGTGCAGGCCTACATCATCCCCAAGCTGCAGGCCCGCGTGATCGTCCTGTCGCGCGAGCGCATCAAGAACGTCCGCCGTATCTCGGACCGCATCGGCGAGAGCGTCGGCGGCACGGTCGACGTCCACGCCAACGACTCGAGCGCCTGGCACCTCTCCAACATCTCCGATCGCCTGTTCGAGAACTACAACATCCGCTTCGAGATCTACAAGCGGAAGTACATGATCAAGTTCGTGAATAACTTCATGAACCAACTTCCGCCGTTCCTGTTCTACCTGATCGGCGGCATTCTCGTCATCAACGGCTCGATCAGCTTCGGTGCGCTGGTGGCGGTGCTGGCGGCCTACAAGGACTTGGCCAGCCCGTGGAAGGAGTTGCTCGACTACTACCAGAACATGGCCAACGTGCAGGTGAAGTACGAGACGATCGTCGAGAACTTCGACCCGCCGGAGATCTATCCGCCGGAGCGGCTGATCTCCGAGCCGCCGGAAGACGTCGCGCTCGCCGGCACGGTGGTCGTGTCGCACCTCGTCGGCGGCGGCAGCCCGAGCCGGCCGGAGGTCCGCGACGTCTCGTTCAGCGTGCCGGAGGGCAGCCACGTCGCGCTGGTCGGCGGCGACGGCAGCGGCCGCGCCGAGCTCCTGCTGATGACGGCCGGGCTCGCGCCGTTCACCTCCGGTAAGGTCGAGATCGGCGGCAAGGCGATCGACACGCTGCCGGAAGCGGTGATCGGCCGCCAGCTCGCCTATGTCGGCTCGGCGCCCTACGTCTTCAACGACACCATCCGCTCGAACCTCGTCTACGGCCTCCGCAACCGCCCGCTCGGCAAGCCGGACCTGCCGGAGGACGTGCTGCGCCGACGCGAGCTCGAGGCGGAGGCGACCGCCAGCACGCCGTACGACTTCCTCGCGCCGTGGGAGAATTTCGCCGCCGCCGGCGTCGACGGGCCGGACGCCTTCGATGCGCTGGCGATGGAGCTCCTTGATGAGATCGGTCTCGGTGACGATATCTACCGCATGGGTCTGCAGGCGCGCATCGACCCGGCCTCGGCCGGCGATCTCGTGGAGCCCATCCTCTCGGCGCGACGGTCGATCGCGGAGCGGATCGCCGGAGATGCGGCCCTCGCCGACCTCGTCGAGCTGTGGGATCCGAAGCGGCTGAACCAGAGCGCGACGATCGCCGAGAACGTGCTCTACGCGCTGCCGGTCGATCCGGCGACCCCCGTCGCGGCGATCCCCAACGATCCCTTCGTGATGAAGGCGCTGGTCGACGCCGGCGTCGCCGACGACCTCGTCGCGCTCGGTGCGGCGGTCGCCGGCACCATGATCGAGCTGTTCTCGTCGATGCGCGGCGACGACGCCTTCGTCGGCACCTACAGCTTCCTCACCGCCGAGGAGCTGCCGGCCTACGAGGCGCGGCTGAAGCGCTTCAAGGGAGGCGGCGCCGGGGGCCTGCCGGCGCAGGATCGGGCCGACCTCATCGGCCTCGCCTTCCGCATCATCCCGGCCCGCCACCGCATTGCCGAGATCCGGCCGGAGCTCGCCGAGAAGATCGTCGCCGCCCGCACGCTGTTCCACGAGCGGGTCGCCGCCGAGCCCGGCCGCTACGTGCCGTTCGATCCGGCGGTCTACATCCCCTCGCTGTCGCTCGAGGACAACCTGTTGTTCGGCAAGGTCCGGGTCGACCGGCGCGGCGCGCGCGAGCGCATCGACGGCTTCGTTCGCGAGACGGTGGCGGAGCTCGGCCTGCGCCGTCCTGTCGCCCGCGCCGGCTTCGGCTTCGAGGTCGGTGTCGCCGGCTCGCGCCTCACCTCCGGCCAGCGCCGCAAGATCGGTATCGCCCGGGCGGTCCTGAAGCAGCCGAAGGTGGCGATCTTCGACGACGTCGTCGACGATGCCGCGACCCTGACGGCCATCCGCAAGCGGCTGGACAAGCGGACGGTGATCTTCGGCGCCTCGCAGGCCTCGGCGCTCCTGTCGGTCGATACCTTCTTCGTGCTCCGGGACGGCCGCTTGGTCGCCGAGGGCAGTTACGATAGCGTGGTCGCGGCGATCGAGGGGAGCGCCGCCGAAGCTCCCCCGGCGCCCGAGACCGAGCTGGAGATGGAGACGCAAGCGTGAGCCTGGACGTCGAAGTCGAGGCCTTGAAGCAGGTGCCGCTGTTCCGCGGCATCGATCCGGCCAAGCTGCGCCTGCTCGCCTTCATCAGCGAGCGGATGTCGTTCCGGCCGGGCGAACGCCTCTGCGAGCAGGGCGAGCGCGGTGACAGCGCCTTCATCATCCTGGCGGGCGAGGCCGATATCGTCGTCCGCACGCCGTCCGGCGAGCAGCCGGTGGCCAAGGTCAAGCAGAATGACATCGTCGGCGAGATCGCCATTCTGATCGACGTGCCGCGCACCGCATCCGTGGTGGCCAAGGGCGAGGTCACGGTGCTGTCGGTGTCGAAGGAGAACTTCTTGCAACTCCTGTCGCACTTCCCGGAAATGGCGCTCGAGGTGATGCGCGTGCTCGCCCAGCGTCTGGAGCGGACGACGCGCAGCCTCGCCGAGTCGCAGGCCCGTCAGTGACGAGCGACACCGACGATCGGCTGACCGTCCGCTTCTGGGGGGTCAGGGGGTCGCTGCCGGCCCCGGGTCCGGACACCATCCGCTATGGCGGCGAGACGACCTGCCTCGAGGTCCTGCTCGGCCGGCGCCGCCTCATCGTCGACTGCGGGTCGGGCGCCCGCCGGCTCGGCAAGCGGCTCGCCGCCGAAGGGCCGGCGTCGGTCGACCTGCTGTTCACCCATTCGCACATGGACCACATCTGCGGCCTGCCGTTCTTCATGCCGGCCTACGATCCGTCCTTCGACGTGCGCCTGTGGGCGGGCCACGTGCCCTCCGCGGAGGTCCACCGCGAGGTCGTCGAGCGGCTGATGTCGCCGCCGATCTTCCCGGTGCCGACCACGGCGCTGCGCGCCTGCGGCTTCCGCGCCTTCAAGGCCGGCGACATCATCGAGCCGCAGCCGGGCCTCGAGGTCGGCACCTGCCGGCTGAACCATCCGGGCGGCGCCACCGGCTACCGCTTCCGCCACGCCGGCCACTCGCTCTGCGTCATCACCGACCACGAGCACGGCAACCCGGAGATCGACGAGGCAGTCGAGCGCTTCGTGCTCGGCGCCGACATCATGGTCTACGACGCCATGTACACCGACGCGGAATATCCGAGCCGCATCGGCTGGGGCCACTCGACCTGGCAGAAGGCGCTCGACCTCGCCGAGCGCGCCGAGGTCAAGGTGCCGGTGATCATGCACCACGATCCGTCGCGGACCGACGACGCCCTCGACGCCATCGGCGAGGAGATGCGGGCACGCTGCCCTGCCGCGCTCGTCGCCCGGGAGGGCGCCGAGCTCGACGCCTGAGCGCCGGGATGGCCGGCCGTCTCCCCGACCGCATCGCCGGGGCGTTCGCGGCCCGGCCCGGCGCCGCGCTCCTCGTCCTCCTCGCCGCCTTCGCGCTCGTCTGGCTCTCCGGCCTCTTCCAGGTGCCGCCGATCGACCGCGACGAGCCGCGCTTCGCCCAGGCGACGCGGCAGATGGCCGAGAGCGGCGACCTCGTCGACATCCGCTTCCAGGACCGGCCGCGCTACGCCAAGCCGATCGGCATCTACTGGCTGCAGCGGGCGGCGATCGCCGTGTCGGGGGAGGGCGCGGCGGCGCCGATCGGCGTCTACCGCCTCGTCTCGCTCCTCGGGGCGCTCGCCGGCGTCGCGCTGACGTTCTGGGCGCTTTCCGCCTTCCTCGCGCCGCCGGCGGCGCTCGCGGCGACGGCCCTCGTCGCCGCCACGCTGCTGCTCGGCGGCGAGGCGCGGCTCGCCAAGACCGACGCGGTGCTGTTCGCGACGATCGTCGCCGCCGAGGGCGCGCTCGCCCGCCTCTGGCTCGCCGCCCGCTCCGGCGCCCGCCCCCACCTCGCGACCGTGCTCGCCCTGTGGGTGGCGTTCGGCCTCGCGATCCTCGTCAAGGGGCCGGTCGGGCCGATGGTGGTCGGGCTGACCCTCGCCGCGCTCGCCCTCGCCGAGCGCCGCTGGTCGGTGGTCGCCGCGACGCGGCCGATCCTCGGCGTCGCCGTCATGGCGCTGATCGCCGCCCCGTGGCTCGTCGCGATCGGCTACGAGAGCGGCGGGGCCTTCTTCGACGCCTCGCTCGGCCGGGATCTCGGCGCCAAGCTCCTCTCGGGCCAGGAGAAGCACTGGGCGCCGCCGCTCGCCCATCTCGCCGCGATGCTCCTCACCGCCTGGCCGCTCGCGCCGTTCGTCGTCCGCGCCGGCCGGGCGATCTGGCGCGAGCGGCGAACGGCGGCGGTCACCTTCGCGCTCGCCTGGGCGGTGCCGACCTGGATCGTGCTCGAGATCGTGCCGACCAAGCTGCCGCACTACGCATTGCCGCTCGTGCCGGCGCTGGCGCTCGCCGCCTTCGCCGTCGCCGGCGAGCCCCCGCGCTGGGCCGCGCGCCTCGCCGCCGGACTGATGCTGCTGGTGCCGCTGGCGCTCGCCGCCGGGGCGATCGGTCTGCCGCTCCTTCTCGGCGAGCTGCCGTCGCCGGTCGGCGTCGGCCTCGTCGTCGTCGCGCTCGTGCCGGCCGGCCTCGCGGCTCGCCGGATGCTCGATGCCGCCCGATCGTCGGGCGGCGCCGTGATGTGCGCGATCCTCGCCGCCGCCCTGGTGCAGGTCGGCGTCTGCGGCTTCGTGCTGCCGGACCTGCGGATGCTGTTCCCGGCGCCGCGCCTCGTCGCCGCCGCCGAGACGATCCTCCCCTGCCGGCCGCTCACCCTCGTGTCCGTCGGCTACCGGGAGCCGAGCCTCGTCTTCCTCGCCGGCACCGGAACGCGCCTCGCGGACGCCGACGAGGCGGCGGCGGCACTGGCGGCCGACGGTTGCGTCGTCGCCGCCGTCGACCGGCGCTTCGAGGCCGACTTCCTCGCCGCCGCGTCGGCGGCCGGCGTCGCGGTCGCCCTGCACGGCCGCGAGGGCGGCTACAACATCAACGGCGGCCGCCGGCTCGACCTCGGCCTCTACACGGCGGCCGGCCGATGAGCCCGCCCGAGGTGTCGGTCATCGTCCCGGCCCGCGACGAGGCGGCGGCGCTGCCGGGCCTCCTCGCCGAGATCCACGCGGCCCTCGCCGGCGCCCGGATCGAGATCATCGTCGTCGACGACGGCTCGACCGACGGCACCGGCGGGGTGCTCGACGGCCTCGCCGCGGGAATGCCCGCCCTCCGGGTCGTCGCGCACGACCGGCCCGCCGGCCAGAGCGCCGCCGTCCGCAGCGGCCTCGCGGTCGCCCGGGCGGCGCTGATCGTCACCATCGACGGAGACGGGCAGAACGACCCGGCCGACATCCCCCGCCTGCTCGCCGCCCTGGCCGCCGGCGGGCCGCGCCTCGGCCTCGTCGCCGGCGAGCGGCGCACGCGGCGCACGTCCTCGGCCAAGCGCCTCGCCTCGCGACTCGCCAACGGCATCCGCCGCGGGCTCCTCGGCGACGGCAGCCGCGACACCGGCTGCGGCCTCAAGGCGCTCAGGGCGCCGGTGTTCCGGGCGCTGCCCTATTTCGACGGCTGGCACCGCTTCCTTCCGGCTCTGGTGCTGGCGGAGGGGTACGAGATCCGGACGCTGCCGGTCGCCGACCGGCCGCGCAACGGCGGGCGCTCGAAGACCGGCATCCTCGACCGCGCCGCGGTGACGGCGCTCGACCTCCTCGGCGTCTGGTGGCTGGTCCGCCGTCGGCGGCGCCGACCCATCGCGACCCTGCGGCACGGACCGGACGACGGCGGAGAGCGGCGATGAGCGGTTCGGTGGCGGAGACGGGTACGATGGACCCGGCCGGGCGGCGGGCGGCGGCCCGCGCCGTCGTGGTGCTGATCGTTGCCGCGACGCTGGTGCGCCTCGCCTTCGCCGCCACCATCGGGCTCGGCATCGACGAAAGCTACATGGTGGCGGCGGGCCGGCAGGCGGCGTGGAGCTACTTCGACCACCCGCCGCTCGCCTGGTGGCTGGCGCGCGGGGCGGCGGCGCTCATGGGCTCGGAGGCGCCGATCGTCGTCCGGCTGCCGTTCATCCTCCTTGGCGCCGGCACGACCTGGCTGATCTGGCGGCTCGGCGACACCCTGTTCGGGTCGCGCGCCGGCTTCTTCGCGGCGCTGGCGCTGACCCTCGCGCCGGTCTTCGGCGTTGCCGCGGGCTCGTGGGTGCTGCCCGACGGCCCGCTCGACTTCGCGCTCGCCGGCTTCGCGCTCGCGCTGGCGTACGCGCTGTTCGGGCCGCCCTCCGCGGCGGCGCGATGGTGGATGGTCGCCGGGGTCGCGGGCGGGCTGGCGCTCCTCTCGAAATATTCCGCGGTGCTGATCTTCGCCGGGCTCTTCGTGTTCCTCGTCTCCTCGGCCGACGGGCGGCGCTGGTTCCGCCGGCCCGAGCCCTATCTCGCCGCGCTCGCCGGCCTTCTGGTGTTCTCACCGGTGATCGCCTGGAACGCCGGCCACGACTGGGCCTCGTTCGGCTTCCAGGGCGGGCGGGCGGCGGTGGCGGCCTTCCGGCCGTGGATGGGTCTCCTGGTGCTGCTCGGCGGCGCGCTGTTCCTGCTGCCGTGGATCTTCGCGCCGCTCGCCCTCGCCACCTGGCGGGCGGCGCGCGCCGGCCCGGCCGATGCACGGCGCTGGTTCCTCGTCTGCCTCGGCCTCGGCCCGGTGATCGCCTTCGCGCTGATCGCCACCTGGTCGCGCGGCACGCCGCTGTTCCACTGGGCGGCGCCCGGCTACCTGCTGCTGCTGCCGCTGCTCGGCGATCACCTCGCGCGGGCGGTGGCGGCGGGGCGGCGCTGGGTCAGGCCGTGGGCGTGGGGGTCGGCGGCGATCGTCGTCGGCGGGCTCGCCATCGTCGCCTCGGAGGTGCGGGGCGGCGCCGTCTCGATTCTGCTCCCGGCCGTCGCGGCCCGGCAGCCCGCGCTCCAGGCCGTCGACTGGACCGCGCTCGGCCCGGCGCTCGCCGGACGCGGGCTGCTCGGCCGGCCGGGGCTCGTCGTCGGCGCGGCGCAGTGGCACGTCGCCGGCAAGGTCGACTACGGCCTCGGCGGCGCGATGCCGGTCGTCTGCCTCTGCCGCGACCCGCGCCAGTACGGGCTGATCCGGCCGGCGTCGGCCTATGTCGGGTGGGATGCGGTGCTCGTGGTGCCGGCCGGCAGCCGGCGCTCGGCCGAGGAGCTCTACGGCGACTGGTTCGAGCGGCTCACGCCGCTCGGCCCGGTGCGCATCGGCACCGCGGGCACGCTCGAGCTTTGGATGGGCGAGGGGCTGCACCTCCCCGCCGAGTGAGCCGGCGGGGAAAGCTGCGGCGTCAGGCGCCGGTGGAGGCGGCGGCCGGCACCACGTCCGGAAGCTCGGCCGGATCGACGACGACGACGGTCGCCGCGGGCGCCTCGAGCGCGGCGCTCGCTTCGCGCGCCGCGATATGGCGCTCCATCAAGGCCATCCCGACCGTCGCGATGAACGGCAAAGCCTGCACCACCAGCACCACCGCGAACACGGTGATCTCGCGCACCTCGTCGTGGTTGGTGGCGACGAGGAGGGCGGAGCCCGCGAGCAGCAGCCCGCCGATGATCGCTTCCCAGGTGGCCGGGAAGGCGGACGCGGTGCGCTTCTTGGTGCCCTTCGCGGTGCGCAGGAAGGGCAGGGAGTCCGACACCAGCCCCTTCGCCACGGCGCGGGCGATGGTGAACTGCAGGCTCATGGCCGCCACCGCGGCGCCGGCGGCGTAGCGGAGCGGCATGCGCACGCGGAGCCGGTAGAGCAGCGAGAAGTGGATGATGTTGACGAGGAAGACGACGACCACCGGCAGGGTCAGCACCGAATCCGGCAGCGCGATGCCGGCGAAGGCGACGACGGGCACCCACAGGAGGTTGAGGATCGCCGCGGCGACGCCGAGCGTCTCGGCCCCGAGCCAGTTGAGCCAGCCGAGCGAGAACTCGGCGCGCTGGCCGAGGTCGAGCCGCGAGCCGCCCGGCAGGAACCGGCGCCAGTGCTTGCGGCAGATCTGCAACCCACCATAGGCCCAGCGATGGCGCTGCGTCTTGAACGACTGGTAGTCGTCCGGCAGCAGGCCGTGGCCGTAGCGCTGGCGCGTGTAGTGGGAGGTCCAGCCCTTTTCGAGGATCGACAGGCCGAGGTCGGTGTCCTCGGTGATGGTGTCGCTCGACCAGCCGCCGGCCTCCTCGAGGGCGAGGCGGCGGATGAGGCACATGGTGCCGTGCACGACGATCGCGTTCGACTCGTTGCGCTCGACCATGCCGATGTCGAAGAAGCCGGCGTACTCGGCGTTGAGCACGCCGTGGAACAGGCTCCTCTCGCCGTCGCGGTGGTCCTGCGGCGCCTGCACGAGGCCGACGCGCGGATCGCCGAACACCGGCACGAGGTCGGCGAGCCAGTCGGGCTGGACGACGTAGTCGGCGTCGAGCAGGCCGATGATCTCGGCGTCGGGGGCGGTGTGCTCGAGCGCGATCCGCAGCGCCCCGGCCTTGAAGCCGGCGACCTTCTCGACGTTGAGGAATTTGAAGTTGGCGCCGAGGCGCGCGCAGTGCTCCTCGATCGGGCGCCAGAACGCCGGGTCGGGCGTGTTGTTGATGATCACCACGCACTCGAAGTTCGGATAGGCGAGGGCGGCGACGGAATCGAGGGTCTGCTTCAGCATCTCCGGCGGCTCGCGGTAGGCCGGGATGTGGATCGACACCTTGGGCGGCGGGGGGCCGCCTTCGACGGCACCGGCGAGCGGCATCGCCGGCACGGTGGCGGTCGCCCGGACGGCGCCCGGAACATGGACGTGGCGCGCGCGGTCGATCAGCCGGGCCGGGCCGCGGCCGAGCGACACGCTGGCGATCTCCTCGATGCGCGACAGCGTCAGGAGCGCGAGCGGCACCAGCAGGATGAGGCCGGCGATCCACATCACCGCGCTGCCGACGACGAGGTAGTGGGACAGCGGATGGGCGATGGTGACGGCGAGCCAGGCGCCGACGCCCTGCGCCGCGGCGGCGAGCAGGAAGGCCTGGGCGAAGGTCGGGCGCGCCAGGGCGAAGACGAACAGCGACAGCAGCGTGCCGACGAGCAGCGCCGCGCCGACGATCCGCTCCTTGTTGCGCTCGGTGATCGCGCCGGCGAGGTCGAACTTCAGGTGCCGCTCGGCGTCGAACAGGCCCCAGTAGGCGCCGACCGAGCCTTCGTTTACCTTCCAGCGCTGGTCGAAGGCCTCGACGATGTTGTAGTCGATGCCGAGGTCGCGGGCCCGGCTGACGAACTCGCGCAGCGTCTCGGCCTGGGCGACGGGGCCGGGATCGGCGGCCTTCATGTTGTAGCCGCCCGACGGCCAGCCGAACTCGGCGATGACGACGTGCTTGCCGGGATAGGCCTCGCGCAGGCGGTAGTAGGCGTCGACCGCGTGCTGCACCACCGAGCCGCGCGGCACGCCCTCCCAGTAGCCGAGCATGTGGGCGGCGATGAAGTCGACGGAGCCGACCATCTCTGGGTTGTCGAGCCAGGTGGACCAGATGTCGCCGGTCGTCACCGGCACCGGGCTGTCCTGGCGCACCTTGCGCAGGATCTCGGCCATCTCGGTCCCGGTCTTCTCGCCGCGGAGCACGGTCTCGTTGCCGACGACGATCGCCTCGACGTTGTTGTAGCGGTGGGCGAGGTCGAGGGCGCTCTTGATCTCGCGGGCGTTGCGCTCCTCGTCGAGGTCGATCCAGGCGCCGACGGTGACCTTGATGCCGTACTCGGCGGCGATCGCCGGCACGTGCTCGAGGCCGCCGGTGGCGGCGTAGGTGCGGATCTTCTTCACGAAGGGGGCGACGACTTCCATGTCGGCGCGGATCTGCTCGGGCGTGACGACCGCCCCCTCCTCGGGGTTCTGCGAGGCGTCGTAGGGCGCGAAGGAGAGGCTCTCGAGCCGCCCGCTCACGTCCGGAGCCGTCACCTTGCGGTCGTTGACGAACCAGATCGCCGCATGCGCGACGACGCCAAGGACCACCGCGGCAAGCGCCGTAGGTACGGCCCGCCGAAACGACGCGACGAACGACATCGCCATGATGCTCCCGAGAGATCCGGTTTGCGACCCTGCCCTAACGCCCTGGCGCCGTGTCGGTTCCAGACGGAAGCCGAGGCGGATCGCTTAGAGCGCAGGCAGTAGCGACGGGATTATGATCGAAGTTTGGTCATGGAAATAAGACGAGCATTCCGCCAAGGCACGTTCGAACGCAAGCCCCGTGGGCATTGCATCTCTCGTGCCTGCGCCGGCCGGCCGCCGGCGGCGGAACAGCGCGCTATTGCGCGGGCTTCTGCGCCTCCGGCGCGGCCGGCTGGCCGCCCCCCTGCGGCGCCACGTCGCGGCCCTGCTCGGCCTGCGCGGGCTGCTCGCCCTCGGCTGCGGGCTGCTGCTCGCCTTCGGGGGCGGCGGCGGCCGGCATCAGCGAGGCGGGGTCGAGGTCCGGGTTGGCCCAGCACGCCTGCGCGCGCCGCGGCAGCCCGGGGTCGCCCTGGTCCGGGCTGACGCCGACCTTCACGAGGCAGCGGAACGCCACCGCCACCTGGTCGGGCGGGCAGGCGAACCGATCATAGAGGTTGAGGAAGTCGGTGGCGGTGCGGATGTCGTCGCGCCACAGCAGGCTGAGGATGCGCTCGCCCGCCCATTGGCACTCGGGGCTGTCCGGGCCGGGATCCTCCTCCTGGGCGAAGGCCGGAACCACGGCGAAGCACGTTGCGACGGCGGCGGCCGCGACGAGAAGGCGGGCCCGGGGGCGGGCGAGGCGGGTAGGCGGCATGTCGGTTGGATCCGGTGTCGTGCGACGGTGCCCGAGGGTGGGTGAGTAGGCGCGGCGCGAGAGAATGGCGCAACGGCGGACGGCTGTCCATCGAGCGTGGCGGCGCCGGACGAGGCGTGCCCCATCACTCCGCGAGGAATGCGTCGAGTTCGCGACGGAACTCCGGCCCGAGGTCGCCGCGGTCGAGCGCGTAGGCGACATTCGCCATCAGGAATCCGGCCTTCGAGCCGCAGTCGAAGGTGCGGCCGTCGAACTTGAGACCGGTGAACGGCTGCCGATCCATCAGCGCCAGCATCGCGTCGGTGAGCTGGATCTCGCCGCCGGCGCCGGCCCCCTGCGTCTCCAGCAGGTCGAAGATCTCCGGCTGCAGCAGGTAGCGGCCGGTGATGATGAGGTTCGACGGGGCGGTGCCGCGCTTCGGCTTCTCGACCATGCCGGTGACCGAGAACACCCGCTCGTCGCCCTCGCCGATGCGCACCACGCCGTACTGGTCGGTCTTGTCCTCGGCGACCGGCTCGACCGCGATGACGTTGCCGCCGCGCTCGGCGTAGACCTCCATCATCTGGGCGAGGCAACCCTTCTCCGCCTTGATGAGCACGTCCGGCAGGAGGAGGGCGAACGGCTCGCGGCCGATGATGTCGTGCGCGCACCACACCGCGTGGCCGAGGCCCAGCGGCGCCTGCTGGCGGGTGAAGCTGGTCTGGCCCGGACCCGGCCGCGAGGCCTCGAGGATCGCCAGCGCCTCCACCTTCGATCGTTCGCGCAGGGTCTCCTCGAGCTCGAAGGCCATGTCGAAGTGGTCCTCGATCACCGCCTTGTTGCGGCCGGTGACGAAGACGATGTGGTCGATGCCGGCGGCGCGCGCCTCGTCGAACACGTACTGGATGACGGGCTTGTCGACGACCGTCAGCATCTCCTTCGGCACGGCCTTGGTGGCCGGCAGGAACCGCGTCCCGAGACCGGCGACCGGAATGATGGCCTTGCGAATTCGATGCTGACTCACGGCGTTCCTCCTCACTTGCCCCCGCATGACCGCGGTCCCCTGCGGGCTGCGGTCATTGATCGGAACCCACTAGCCGGTTCCGGAGGATGCCGGCAAGTCGGGCAAGGAACGGATCAGCTCGAGGATAGGATCCGCCGGCGCGCGTAGCGCTCGGCGACGACGCCGAGGAACAGCACGAACGCCGTCGATCCGATGTAGTAGTAGGGGTCGTAGAACGTCGAGTCGTATACGTTGAAGAAGCCGCTCCGCGACGCCACGACGGAGTGCGCCAGCGGGTTGTAGTAGATGATGTTGACGACGGCGCTCGGGAGCGAATCGATGGTGTGAATCGTACCCGAAGCGATCATCAGCGGCATGGTGAGGATCGCGAAGATCTTGTCCCAGGGCGGAAAATAGGCGGCGATCGCCGAGTTCAACAGTCCGATGCCGAGGCCGAACACGCAGTTGACCGAGATCGGCATGAACGTCAGCGCCCAATCGTGCGGGATCCCGTCGCCGACGACCACGTAGTGGGCGACGAAGAAGATCAGATAGACGCAGTTGTAGAGCAGGAGCTCGACCACCATCGTCGCCACGAACGGGTCGATCGGGCGGATGATCGGCAGATAGAGGCACTTGCGGTAGCGCCGCTCGGCCATGCGCACCGACCGGCTGGTGCGCTTGAAGGCGTTGAACGGGATCATGCCGGTGGCGAAGAACAGGATGAAGCTGTCGCCGATGCGCGGGGTCTTGGTGATGAAGGTCATCGCCACCGAGATGACGAAGACGAACATCATCGGCTCGGCGATGGCCATCAACAGGCCGAACTTGTGGCCGAGAATCCTGAGGCGGAAGTCGCGCAGCGTCAGCGCGCCGATGACGCGGAACTGCACGGTCATCGCCGCGAGCAGCTCGCCGATCTTCGGGCGCGCCTCGTCGAAGACGTAGGTGGTCGGCGGCTGCCCGGCGGTCGTGAGGCTCATCGGGCGATCTCCGTCGGGCGATCCGCCGTGGCCGCCGGCGCGCGGTGGCGCGGATCGAACCAGCGTGCGGCGGCATAGAGGGCGGCGTCGACGCGGTTGTATTCGAGGATGGCGGCGAGCGTGCGGCGATCGAGGGCCGGACGGCGCCCGCCCCGGCTCGCCGAGGCGTTGGCGCGCCGCCTCGGCAGCGCCCAGCGCCGGCCGGCGGCGGTGAGCGCGTCGAGCGCCGGCAGGAAGTCCCGGTCGAGGGTGTCGGTGGTGCCGACGAGGGCGAAGCGGCCGAGCGAGGCGAGGGCACGCTCGCCGAGGGCCGCCTCGTCGCCGGCGTCGCCGTCGCCGCCGGCGAGCTTCCGCGACATGAAGTTGCGCGTGTAGACGGTCAGCCGCGGGTCCTCGCTGGTAACGAAGGCGGCGAGGTCGTTGGCGGCGCAGAAGGCGACGCGGAAATGGTGCGCGTCGGTTCCGGTCTCGTCCGCGCGGCCGGCGGCGCGGCGGAAGTGCTCGTACTGCGACAGCATGCGGTCGACCGGATCGCGCAGCACGGTGACCCAGCGCGCAGACGGAAAGTGCCGCTCCATCAGGCGGATGTCGATGTGTCCCGCTACGACGTCGAAGGCGCCGGCGCGGGCCGGATCGGCAGCGAGCGTGGCGCGGAAGGCCTTCGGGTCGCGGACGTGCACGAAGCGCTCGGCCGGCACCGTCCTGCGCAGTCGCTCGATCACGGTCGTGCCGCCGCACTTGAAGAGATGGAGGAACACCACCGCCGAAGGAGACCGTTCGATCATGGCGAACCCATGTCCAGCGCCCGTCTTCCCGCCCCTGCCTGCGGCCTCACGTGGCCGGCATGAAATCGGGCCGGGAGAGGTCGAAATTGCCCGAATAGAACGGATCGGTCATCAACATCCGCCCCCAGGTGGCGCGCATGTAGGCCATCTCGCGCTCGTAGCGCCGGCGCTTCTCCGGGGCCATGTCGTGGCCGCGCGAGGCCGACTCGTAGTGGACGAGGCGGGCGAACGGCGTCCACACGATGCGGTAGCCGAGGCGGCGGATCCGCAGGCAGAGGTCGATGTCGTTGTAGGCGACGGTGAGGTTGCTCTCGTCGAGGCCGCCCGCCTCCTCGAACACCGAGCGGCGCATCGCCATCACCGCGCCGGTCACCGCCGAGAAGTCCTGCGTCGTCACCAGGCGGCCGAAATAGCCGGTCGAGTGCTCCGGGAAGAGATGGTGCACGTGGCCCGCGACGCCGCCGATGCCGAGGCCGACGCCGGCGTGCTGGATGCGGCCGTCCGGATAGTAGAGCTTGGCGCCGACGCAGCCGACCTCGGGCCTCACCGCGTGGCTCACGAGCTCGCTCAGCCAATCGGGCTCGACGATGCGGATGTCGTTGTTGAGCAGGGCGACGACCGGCGTGTCGGTGAGGGCGACCGCGCGATTGTTGAGCCGCGAGTAGTTGAACGGCGCCTCGTCGCGCACCACCGTCACCTCCGGCCGGGCACCGAACGTCTCGAGCAGCGCCAGCGCTTCCGCGTCGACCGTGCCGTTGTCGAGCAGCAGCAGGCGGAAGTCAGGATAGTCGGTGATGGTGAACAGCGTGTTGAGGAAGGGACGGAGCAGGTCCGGCCGGTCGCGGGTCGGCACGATGAGCGTGACCGCCGGCGCCGGGGCGGGCAGGGGGCGGCGCACGCGGTAGGACGGGAACTCGGACACTGGCGTCACCGTCGCGGCGAGGCGGCGCCGTTCGAGGTGCTCCTCGAGCGCCCGCATGCCGGCGGCGTAGCTCTCGCCGGTGGTCGTCTCCGGCGCCTCCGGGCGCTGCCCGGCATAGCGGTGGCAGACGACCTTGGACAGATGGAGGATCGACGCGGCCGGCACCTGCTCGACGATCCGCAGCAGCAGGTCGTATTCCTGCGCCGCCTCGGTGGCGCGGCGGAAGCCGCCGACCTCGCGCACCCGTGCCGTCCGCAGCACCACCGGCCGGCCGAGATAGTTCCAGGCGAGGAACTGGTCCTCGCTCCAGTCGGACTTGAAGTGCGGGTCGCAGCGCCCGCCGTCTTCGTTCAGCGTGTCCTCGTCGGCGTAAAGGATCTCCGTCGCCGGCGCGCCGGCGAGGGCGATGGCGAGCTCGGCGAGGGCGTGCGGCCGCAGCCGGTCGCCTTCGCCGATCACCGCGACGTGGGAGCCGGTTGCCGCGGCGAGGGCGGAGTTGGCGGCCGCCGACGGCCCCGAGCCGGCGGCGACGCGGCGCACGACGATGCGCCGGTCCGCGGCCGCCGCGACGTCGCAGACCTCGGCGATCGCCGGGTCGATGCCGCGGTCGAGCGCGATGACGAGCTGCCAGCCGTCCCAGATCTGGCGGCGCACGGCGGCGATCGCCTGCTCGACCAGCGGCGCCCGGCCGGCGACGAGCGGCATCAGCAGCGAGAACGTGGTGCGCTCGGACAGCGCGGCGGCGCGCGCGGCGAGATCCTCGCCGTGGCGGTGCTCGTCGAAATCGAACGTCGCCTGCCACAGGCTGTAGCGGTAGTCGCGGTTGCCCGAGCCCCAATAGAGGCTCGAGGCGCTGGAGAAGTTCTCCACCCGCTTCGGCTGCACGATCGACAGCGCGGCGTCGCGGATGAAGCGGCGGAAGCGCACCGGGTCGGAGCGCAGGTGCCGGATCGCCGAGGCGACGGCCCGCCGCGCCACCTTCGAGAAGCCGATGCGGCGGATCGCCAGCGTGTCGACGACGAAGCCGGTCGGGTGGTCGCACGGCTCGAATCGCAGCGCCTTCAGCGGCCGCGGCAGGCGGCAGAAGGCGGAGAAGACCGGCGGATGGTCGCGGGCGAGGCGGATCGGCAGCCCCTCCGGACCGTCGCCGAAATCGAAGCGGATGCGCGGGCGCACCATCGGGTCGGTCTTGATCCGCGCCTCGATGCGGTACCAGCCGGCCGGCAACGGCTCGATGAGGGCGAGGTCGAAGTGGGACTCATAGGAGATCGCGCGGAAGCCCTCGCCGACCGCCTCGATGTCGTGCGCCGCGGTCACCGTCGCCGGCACCGACCACGGCGGCCGTCGGGCCGCCTCCTGGGCCGCCCGGTCGACGACGAGGATGCCGGAGCGGGTCCGCCGGCGGTGCACCGCGCCCCAGGGCTTGCCGGCCCCGGTCGTCTCGATGCGGCTCAGCACCAGCCCTTCGGTCGCCCCGTCCGCCCAGAGGCGCAGGCGGGCCACGCGGCGCGGCACGAACACCCAGGTCGAGTGCAGCCCGTCGGCGGCGCGGTCGAGCGGAACCTGCGTCCAGTTGTAGATGCCGCCGAGAAACCCGAACGACACCCGCAGGCGCGCCCCGGAATCGTTCTCGGCGCGCACCACGATCGAGTACCAGCCGCGCTTCAGCGGCCGATCGAGGCGGATCGACAGGCTCGGCTTCGGCCCGGTCGCCCGCACGACCGAGCCGTAGGGCTCGCAGTCGTGGCTCGCCAGGATCGCCCCCGGCACCGGCGGCGGCATGCCGCCGGCGCGGGCCGAGCGCTTGGCGACGACGGCGACGGACGGGTCGGTGAGGATCTCGATGCCCGACTCGAGCTGCGCCCGCGGACCGGCGATGCTGTCCGGATCGACGGCGAACAGGCAGATGTCGCGGACGTGGAAGGTGCCCGGCGCCTCGCAGGGATCGATGCGGATGCGGCGGAAGCGCTTCGGGATGCGCAGCACGATCCGGCGGGTGCCGCCGCCGACGGCGCGCAGCACCGTGCCGGTCGCCTCGCTCATCCCCTGGCCGAGGTCGATGAAGGCCCGCGACACCGTGTCGGCCTCGGTCGACAGCGTCACCTCGACGACGTACCAGCCGGGCGCGTGCAGGCGGGCGAGCTCGATGACGATGCGCGGATCGTGTCCGGTCGCCCGAAATCCATCGGCGGCCCGGTCGATCTCGCGCATCGTGATGCGCCGAGCCGCGACGGACCAGTGCGGGACGCCGTCCATGAAGCGGACAAGACCTCCAGTCGGCGCGCGGGGTGATCCCGCCCGGACGGCCGGACCGCGGCGCGGTCGATGCGGACGTCGAAACCGGCGCGCTCCAACCGAGCACGCCATCCCACGAACCGAGTCACCGGCTCCGCGAGACCGTCAGGCGGGATAATCCAATGCCGCCGCCGTTGCAACCTCGGCCCGCGCACGGCTCGGGGACAGCGGCGGGCGCCTTGACGGCCGCGGCCGGATCGGCGACAGGGGCGCGTCTGCCGATGCGAGGGAAGGGACGTCCGTGGATCGACTGTCCGCCGCCGGTGCGCAGCGTCCGCTCGTCCTGTTCGACCTGTCGCGCCTCATCGCGCGCGTCGCCCGGCCGGCACCGACCGGCATCGATCGCGTCGAGCTCGCCTATGCCGAGTTCCTGCTCGCCCAGCGCGACTGGGAGGTGCGCTTCGTCGCCTGCGCCGGCGACCGCATCAAGGCGCTGCCCGACCGGCTCGCCCGCGCGCTCATCGCCTGGGTCGGCCGCGCCTGGGTCGGCGCCGACGACCGCGGCGCGACGGCGGCCGGCCTCGCCCGCGTCGCGGGCTTCCTGGGCGTTGCGGTGCCGCCGATCTCCGTCCAGGCGCCCGTCGTGCAGCCGGGCGAGGCGGAGGTGCCGCTCGCCGTCCGCCTCGCCATCGATCCGATCGGCCGCCTCCTGCAGAATCCGGTGCGCCTGTGGGCGATCGGGGCGCTCGAGCCGGTGATCGCCGCGGCGGCCGCCGCCGGCCGGCCGGTCGTCTACGTCCACGTGTCGCACCACAACCTGCAGAAGGCGGCGCCGTTCCGCCGCCTGAAGGCGTCGGGGCCGGTCAAGGTCGCGATCCTGGTGCACGACCTCATCCCGATCGAATATCCGGAGTTCTCGCGGCCGGGCGACGACGTGAAGCACGCCGCGCGGATGGCGACCGTCGCCGAGGTCGCCGACCTCGTCATCGTCAACTCCGCCGACACCGGTCGCCGCTTCACCGCTCACCTCGCGCGCACCGGCGCGTCCGGGTCGCCCGAGATCGTCGTCGCCCACCTCGGCATCCCGGCCCCGCATGCGCTCAGCGCGGGTTTCGCCACCGGCGGGCCGCCGTTCTTCGCCGTCGTCTCGACCATCGAGGCGCGCAAGAACCACTACCTGCTGCTCAACCTCTGGCGGGCTCTCGACGAACGGCTCGGAACGGCCGCGCCGAAGCTCGTGGTCGTCGGGCGGCGCGGCTGGGAGGTCGAGAACGTCATCGACCTGCTCGAGCGCTCGCCCGCCGCCAAGGCGCACGTGCTGGAGGCGGGCTCGCTCAGCGACCAGGCGCTCGCGACCGTGCTTCCCGGCGCCCGCGCGGTGCTGATGCCGTCGCTGGTCGAGGGCTACGGGCTGCCGGTGGTCGAGGCGCTTGCGACGGGCGTGCCGGTGATCGCCTCCGACATTCCGGTGCACGCCGAGGTCGGGCAGGGGGTCGCCGAGCTGGTCGACCCGCTCGACGGCCCGGGCTGGATGCGGGCGATCCTCGACTACGCGGCGCCCGAGTCTCCCCGCCGCGCGGCGCAGGTCGCCCGCATGGCCGGCTACGTGACGCCGACCTGGACGGCGCACTTCGAGATCGCGCGGGCCGCTCTCGCGCGCCTGACGGGCGCTTGAGCTAGGCCGGCTCGATCAGGAGCGCCGCCTCGGAATCGAAGCGCCAGGCCGTCGCGGGGGTGAGGTGGGTGCCGCCGAGCCAGCGGTCGAGGCCGATCAGCCGGACGCGATCGGTCGTGCCGGCGAGCACGTCGCGGCCGGCGGCGGTGAGCTTCAGCCCGGCGCCGACGAACGCCTTGCGGCGGCCGCCGTCGGCGATCACCGCCGGCGAGAACGGCTCGGGCAGGCCGGTGACGAGCGGCGGCCGGGCGAAGGCGAGCTCCGAGAGGGTGCGGAAGAAGCCGAGGTCGCCGAGGAAGGCCGCCTCCTCCATCGCCAGGACGCGGGCGAATAGCGGGCCGACGCGGTCGACGCCGCGGCCGATCGAATAGAGGATCTGCAGCTCGGTGCGCGACAGGCCGTCGCCCGGCCGCGGCAGCTCCTCGAGCGCGCGCCGGAGCGCCCGCGCCGCGTAGGGAAGGCCCGGCAGCGCCGACGAGGCGGCATCGGCGAGCGGCTCCGGCGTCGGCGCCCGGAAGGTCGCCCAGGCGGCGCCGGCGGCCGCGAAAGTCTCCGCCGCGACGGGCACCAGCTTGTCGGCGAGCTCTCCGAGCCGCGCCGGCGCCAGCGGGCCGAGGTGGAAGCCGGCCCGGAGCTGCGCGACATCGTCGCGCCGGCCGACCCGGTCGAGGGCGTCGAGCACCTGGAGAAGCTGGAGCTGGTCGGCGAGGTCGTGCTCGAACCACAGCTCGACGCGGTCGAAGGCGGCGTGCCCCTCGATCGTGGCGTCGCGCGCGGCGAGCTCGCCGGCGACGTCGCGCCCGGCCTCGGCATAGGTCGCGCCGAGGTAGCCCGCCCGGACGGCCCTGAGGCCCGCCGCGTCGAGGCCGCCCGGCACCGGACCGTCGTGCAGGATGTCGTTCCAAGCGACGATTTGCCTGGCGACGATCCGCGCGTCGGGCCGGATCTCGGCGAGGCTGCCGGCGACGATCTCGCCGTTGGTGATCAGGAGTGTGCGCATGGGCTCGGTGGCTCGAGGGCAGGGGCGGCGGAACGGCCGGAGCCGGCTCTGGACCGTCGAGGGGCGGACCGGCGAAGCCGGCGGCCGCGACGACGGCGAACCTCGGCGACAGGCTCTAGGCGTCCCCGCCGAGTTCCGCTATGCACGGGCCGCGCCCGAACCGCAAGCCGACCAGGGGCGTCATCCGCCAGCCCGCCGCCGACACGATGAGGGGACCATGACCGCGATCGTCGACATCATCGCCCGCGAGATTCTCGACAGCCGTGGCAATCCGACCGTCGAGGTCGATGTGCACCTGGAGGACGGCTCGTTCGGCCGCGCCGCGGTGCCGTCGGGCGCGTCGACCGGCGCGCACGAGGCCGTCGAGTTGCGCGACGGCGGCACCCGCTACCTCGGCAAGGGCGTCACGAAGGCCGTCGCCGCGGTCAACGGCGAAATCTTCGACGCCATCGGCGGCCGCGACGCCGAGGACCAGATCGCCATCGACCGGGCGATGATCGAGCTCGACGGCACGCCCAACAAGAGCCGGCTCGGCGCCAACGCCATCCTCGGCGTGTCGCTCGCCGTCGCCAAGGCGGCCGCCGACGCCTCCGGCCTGCCGCTCTGGCGCTATGTCGGCGGGGCCGGCGCGCACGTGCTGCCGGTGCCGATGATGAACATCGTCAACGGCGGCGTGCATGCCGACAACCCGATCGACTTCCAGGAATTCATGATCATGCCGGTCGGCGCGCCCAGCTTCGCCGAGGGGCTGCGCACCGGCGCCGAGATCTTCCACACGCTGAAGAAGGCGCTGAAGGACGCGGGCCACAACACCAACGTCGGCGACGAAGGCGGCTTCGCGCCGAACCTGCCGTCGGCGACCGCCGCCCTCGACTTCGTCATGGCGGCGATCGAGAAGGCCGGCTACCGGGCGGGCGAGGACGTGGTGCTGGCGCTCGACTGCGCCGCGACCGAGTTCTTCAAGGACGGCAACTACGTCTATTCGGGCGAGGGCTTCACGCGCGATCCGGCCGAGCAGGCCGCCTATCTCGCCAAGCTCGTCGCCGACTACCCGATCGCCTCGATCGAGGACGGCATGTCGGAGGACGACTGGGCCGGCTGGAAGCACGTCACCGATCTCGTCGGCGACCGCTGCCAGCTCGTCGGCGACGACCTGTTCGTCACCAACACGGCGCGCCTCAAGGACGGCATCGCCAAGGGCGTCGGCAACGCGATCCTCGTCAAGGTGAACCAGATCGGCACCCTGACCGAGACCCTCGAGGCCGTCGAGATGGCGCACAAGGCCGGCTACCGGGCGGTGATGTCGCACCGCTCCGGCGAGACCGAGGACGCGACCATCGCCGACCTCGCGGTCGCGACCAACTGCGGGCAGATCAAGACCGGCTCGCTCGCCCGCTCCGACCGGCTCGCCAAGTACAACCAGCTCCTGCGCATCGAGGAGATGCTCGGGCCGCAGGCGAGCTACGCCGGCCGCGGCGCGCTGAAGGCGCTCGCCGGCTGACGGATCCACGGCCACCAATCCTTCGGTAACGTCCGCGGCCTATCCTGGCTGCGGGCGCCGCGTCGGCGCCGGGGGGCGCCGATCGCGCATGGACGCGCTGTTCCAGTCCAACCTGCTTCTGCTGGTGCTGGCCGGCGTCGTCCTCGTCGGCGTGCTGTCGAGCCTCGTCGCCTCGCGGTTCGGGGCGCCGCTGCTGCTCGTCTTCCTCGTCATCGGCATGCTGGTCGGCGAGGATGGGCCGGGCGGGGTGCTGTTCAGCGACTATCGCGCCACTTATTTCGTCGGCTCCGCGGCGCTCGCCATCATCCTGTTCGACGGCGGCCTGCGCGCCCGCACGTCGAGCTTCAAGGGCGCGCTCGCGCCGGCGATCCTGCTGTCGACCGCCGGCGTCGTCATCACCGCCGCGGTCGCCGGCGTCGCGGCGGTCTTCCTGCTCGGCGTTCCGCCGCTCTACGGCTTCCTGGTCGGCGCGATCATCGCCTCGACCGACGCGGCGGCCGTGTTCTTCCTCCTGCGCGCCGGCGGCCTGAAGCTGCGCCGCCGCGTCAACGCCGTGCTCGAGATCGAGTCCGGCACCAACGATCCGGTCGCGGTGTTCCTCACCCTCGCCGTCGTCGAGCTGATCCTGTCGGGGTCGGGCGGGGCGTGGTGGGAGACCGGCGTGCTGGTGCTGCGCCAGGGCGCCCTCGGCGCGGCGTTCGGGCTCGCCGGCGGCCTCGCCATCGTCACTCTCGTCAACCGCATCGACCTGCCCGGCGGGCTCCACCCGCTGTTCGTCATCTCGGGCGCGATCGCGGTGTTCGGCCTCGCGGCGGTGCTCGACGGCTCGGGCTTCCTCGCCGTCTATGTCGCCGGCCTCGTCGTCGGCAACCGGCCGGTGCGCGCCTCGGCGAGCATCGCCGCCTTCCACGACACCGCGACCTGGCTCTGCCAGATCGCGATGTTCATGCTGCTCGGCCTCCTCGTCACGCCGTCGCGGCTTCTGCCCGTGCTCGTGCCGGCGCTCGCCATCGCCGCTGTGCTGACCCTCGTCGCCCGGCCGCTCGCCGTCGCGATCTGCCTCGCGCCGTTCCGCGTCTCGATGCGCGAGCAGGTGTTCGTCGCCTGGGTCGGCCTGCGCGGGGCGGTCTCGATCTTCCTCGCGGCGATCCCGATGCTCGCCGGCATCGCCGGCGCCGAGGTCTTCTTCAACGTCGCCTTCGTCGTCGTGCTCGCCTCGCTGCTGGTGCAGGGCTGGACCATCGCGCCGCTCGCCCGCCGGCTCGGCCTCGCGCTGCCGGGCCACGCCCGGCCGGTCGAGCGGGTCGAGATCGACCTGCCGGGCCAGCTCACCCACGAGATCGTCGGCTACCCGGTCGCCGCCCAGAGCCCGGTGCGCGACCCGGCCGTGCTGCCGCGCTGGGCGCGGCCGGTGTTCGTCATCCGCGCCGGCGAGGTGATCGAGCCCGTCCGCGCCGGCGCGCTCGCGGCCGGCGACTACGCCTACTTCCTGGCGCCCCCGGACCGGGCGGCCGACCTCGACCGGCTGTTCTCGACCGACGAGGAGAGCCGGCGGGCCAGCGTGGTGCCGGTGTTCCCGATCGACCCGTCGGCGCCGCTCGGCACGCTCGCCGCGCTCTACGGCATCGAGGTGCCGGCCGAACGGGCGAGCCTCACCGTCGAGGCGCTGTTCGCCGAGCGCTTCGCCGACGGCGCCGTCACCGGCGACGTGCTGCCGCTCGACGGCGTCCGCCTGATCGCCCGCGCGGTGCAGGGTGGCCGGCTCGTCGAGGCGGGCCTCGTGATCGCCGACGAGGACGATCCCGTGCCGGCGACGCCCCGCAGGGTTTCGCCCATCCACCATCTGATCGGGTTCGCGCAACGGTTCGTTAAACCCGCCGGGCGATGATCCCGGCGGTGTTCCCGAGCGTATCCGCGGTACCATGTCGACGCGCCAGCGCAAGCGTTCCTTCCTCGGCAAGCTGCCGCTCCCGGTCGCGCTCGTCTGCGCGCTCGGCTATTTCGGCTATCACCTCGTCAACGGCGACCTCGGCATGCGGGCCCGCACCGAGATCGAAGCGAAGCGCGCGGCGCTCGCCGCGTCGCTCGAGAGCCTGTCGGCGGAGCGCGCCCGGCTCGAGGGGCGGGTGGCGCTGCTGCGGCCGGAATCGATCGATCCGGACCTCGCCGACGAGCGCGCCCGCGCCCAGCTCGATGTTGTCCACGCCGACGAAATCGTCGTGTTCCGTGGCGGCGCCGGCGGAAATGCTGCGGTTGCGAATTAGTCGTCAGGCTATTCTGCTGCAGCGCAATATTGGCGGGCGCTCAATGCAGTTTCCGCATAGGTGCCCTGCGAGCCGCGCCTTTCAATGCTCCAAACCCTCGGATAAGGTCTAGCGGCCCTAGAGGTCCGGACTAGTCGTTCGCATTGCGAGCGCCGGAAAAGTTTTGCCCTCTGGTGGTGGTTCTGGCGGAGCACGGCCCCGACCGACTCGACCGTCGGCCGGGCCGCTTCGCTAGGGAGGGTGCGCTCGGAGAGGGAACTGATGGCCGCAGGCAAAAGCACGGCGGCGCGCAAGCGCCCGTCGACGGCGGAGCGGACGGGTGGCAAGGCCGCCGCCGTATCCGAGGCGACCAGCAAGACGACCAAAGACCCGAAAAATCAGGCTCCATCCGGCCGCAAGGCGGCGGTCAGGACCGTCGAGACGAACGGATCGGCCCCGAGCGGGTCGATGACCAACGGCCCCGCGCCGTTCAAGCGGGAGGAAGAGTTCCTCGCCTATCGCGAGATGCTGCTCATCCGCCGCTTCGAGGAAAAGGCCGGCCAGCTCTACGGCATGGGCCTGATCGGCGGCTTCTGCCACCTCTACATCGGCCAGGAAGCGGTCGTCGTCGGCGTGCAGATGGCGCTGAAGCCCGGCGACCAGGTGATCACCGGCTACCGCGACCACGGCCACATGCTGTCGACCGGCATGGACCCGAAGGGCGTGATGGCCGAGCTGACCGGGCGCCGCGGAGGCTACTCCAAGGGCAAGGGCGGCTCGATGCACATGTTCTCCGTCGAGAAGAACTTCTTCGGCGGCCATGGCATCGTCGCCGCGCAGGTTTCCCTCGGCACCGGCCTCGCCTTCGCCAACCGCTACCGCGACAACGGCAGCGTATCGGTCACGTATTTCGGCGACGGCGCCGCCAACCAGGGCCAGGTCTACGAGAGCTTCAACATGGCGAAGCTCTGGCACCTGCCGGTGGTCTACGTCATCGAGAACAACAAGTACGGCATGGGGACGAGCATCAACCGCGCCTCGTCGACCACCGACCTCTGTCATCGCGGCCGCTCGTTCGACATTCCGGGCGAGGCGGTCGACGGCATGGACGTGCGCGCCGTGCGCGACGCGGCCGAGGTCGCGCTGGAGCACGCCCGCTCCGGCAAGGGCCCCTACATCCTCGAGATGCTGACCTACCGCTATCGCGGCCACTCGATGTCCGATCCGGCGAAGTACCGGACCAAGGAGGAGGTCGAGAAGATGCGCTCCGAGCACGACCCGATCGAGCAGGTGCGCCGGCGCATCCTCGACGCCAAGTGGGCGAGCGAGGACGAGCTGAAGGCGATCGACCGCGAGGCGCGCGACATCGTCAACGAGGCGGCGGAGTTCTCCCAGTCCGACCCGGAGCCGGATCCGTCCGAGCTCTGGACGGACATTGCGCGCTAGAGGCGGGAGACCCCGATGCCCATCGAGATTCTGATGCCCGCGCTCTCCCCGACGATGGAGGAGGGCAAGCTCGCCAAGTGGATGAAGCAGGAGGGCGACACCGTCGCCTCCGGCGACATCATCGCCGAGATCGAGACCGACAAGGCGACGATGGAGTTCGAGGCCGTCGACGAGGGCGTGATCGGCAAGATCCTGATCCCGGCCGGCACGGAGGGCGTGAAGGTCAACACGCCGATCGCCGTGCTCCTCGCCGACGGCGAGGATGCGAGCGCCGCCGACGCGAAGCCGAAGAACGGCCATGCCGCCGAGCCGGCCACCCAGCAGGGCGAGAAGGCGACGCCGGAGCCCACGAAGGCGGTCGGCGAGGAGAGCCCGGCCAAGGCTCCAGTCGCTCCGGCGCCCGCCGTCCCGGCGCAGCCGAGGACGACGCCGGTCGCCGCCGACCCGGACCTGCCGGCCGGCGCCGAGATGGTGTCGATGACGGTGCGCGAGGCGCTGCGCGACGCCATGGCCGAGGAGATGCGCCGCGACGGCGACGTCTTCGTCATGGGCGAGGAGGTCGCCGAGTACCAGGGCGCCTACAAGATCACGCAGGGCCTGCTGCAGGAGTTCGGCGACCGCCGCGTCATCGACACGCCGATCACCGAGCACGGCTTCGCCGGCCTCGCCGTCGGCTCCGCCTTCGCGGGCCTGCGGCCGATCGTCGAGTTCATGACCTTCAACTTCGCCATGCAGGCGATGGACCAGATCATCAACTCGGCCGCCAAGACGCACTACATGTCCGGCGGGCAGGTGAACTGCGCGATCGTCTTCCGCGGCCCGAACGGCGCCGCCGCCCGCGTCGCCGCCCAGCACAGCCAGGACTACGCCGCCTGGTACGCCCACGTGCCCGGCCTCAAGGTGGTGCAGCCCTATTCGGCCGCCGACGCCAAGGGCCTGCTCAAGGCGGCGATCCGCGACCCGAACCCGGTGGTGTTCCTGGAGAACGAGATCCTCTACGGGCGCTCGTTCGAGGTGCCGAAGGTCGACGACTTCGTGCTGCCGATCGGCAAGGCGCGGGTCGCCCGCGTCGGCGCCCACGTCACCCTCGTCTCGTTCGGCATCGGCATGACCTACGCGACGAAGGCGGCCGACGAGCTCGCCGGCCTCGGCATCGAGGTCGAGCTCATCGACCTCAGGACCATCCGCCCGCTCGACATCGACACGGTGATCGCCTCGGTCAAGAAGACCGGCCGCTGCGTCACCGTCGAGGAGGGCTGGCCGATCTGCTCGGTCGGCTCGGAGATCGCCTCGCAGCTGATGGAGAAGGCGTTCGACTGGCTCGACGCGCCGGTGATCAAGGTCGCTGGCAAGGACGTGCCGATGCCCTACGCCGCCAACCTCGAGAAGCTGGCGCTGCCGAACGTCGCCGAGGTGATCGAGGCGGTGAAGGCGGTGACGTACCGCTGAGGGTGGTCAAGCATCGGTAGGGGAGAGATGCCATGCCGAGCTCGATATTGCCGGATGTCATCGAGCCGGATCGGATCCTTCCACGCCTGGTGGCCAACGGTCGAACGCCGGACGAGCGGCCGAAATCCTCGGAGGAGAACGCGGCCCAGTTGAGGCAGGACGCGCTGGCGTTGGGATCGTCCAACCCGGTGGGTCATGTTTTCGCCGGTTATATTTCCATCGTCTACCTGTTCGAATGGAAAAAGGACCAGTTCATCTGGGTTACTCAAGGCGACATCGATCGGTGGAGGGTGACGGAGAGCGATCTCTTCGATATCGCGGTCTCGAACCTCCGGAATATCAAGGTAGGCGAGACCGAGCACACTCGTTTCGCGGCGGAGACCGGCTACTTCTACTTCAATATGGCATCATCGCTCATTCTTCTCGGAGATGAGTTTTGGCGGTCGATGGGAATGGCGCCCGAGAAGCTGGTGGTGGGTTGTCCTGTTCGAGAGATCCTGCTTTACGATGCGTCCGGTGACCCGCGGCGCCGGGGAGGGGTGGCGCAGGTGATCTCGAACTATTGGAACGACGACGACTTCGCCGACTCGCAGAGGATTTCGGACGACTTCCTCGTGCGCGACACCTCGGCACCGTCCGGCTGGGCGATCCGGCCGACGTCGTTCATTCACAACTGATCCGGGGACTCCATGCCGATCGATATCCTGATGCCGGCCCTGTCGCCCACGATGGAGAAGGGCAACCTCGCCAAGTGGCACGTGAAGCCCGGCGACAAGGTGTCGTCCGGCGACGTGATCGCCGAGATCGAGACCGACAAGGCGACGATGGAGTTCGAGGCCGTCGACGAGGGCACCATCGGCGAGATCCTGGTTCCCGAGGGAACGGCCGACGTCGCCGTCAACCAGCCGATCGCCGTGCTCCTCGAGGAGGGCGAGAAAGCCGGGGCGGCGCGGGCGCCCAAGGCCGCGCCGGCGAAGGCCGCCGAGCCGCCCAGGGTCGACGCCGTGAAGTCGGAACCCGCGAAGGCCGAGCCTGCGAAGTCCGAGCCCGTGAAGGCGGAGGCGCCCGCCGCCGCTCCGTCCAAGGCCGCCAACGGCCATGACGGCGAGCGCGTGTTCGCCTCGCCGCTCGCCCGCCGCCTCGCCAAGGAGGCCGGCGTCGACGTGGCGGCGATCGCGGGCTCCGGTCCGCACGGCCGCGTGGTGAAGGCCGACGTCGACGCCGCCGTCGCCACGGGCGGCACCAAGGCCGCGCCCTCGGCGGCTGCATCCTCGACGGCTGCGGCCACGGCCGCGAAGCCGGCGGCCGTTCCGGCCGGGATGTCCGACGAGGCGGTGCTGAAGCTCTTCGAGCCGGGCAGCTACGAGCTCGTGCCGCACGACCAGATGCGCAAGGTGATCGCCCGGCGCCTCACCGAGTCGAAGCAGACGATCCCGCACTTCTACGTCACCGTCGATTGCTCGCTCGACGCGCTCCTGAAGCTGCGCGAGGAGATCAACGCGGCGGCGCCGGAAGTGGACGGCAAGCCGGCCTACAAGGTCTCGGTCAACGACTTCGTCATCAAGGCGCTGGCGCTCGCCCTGAAGCGGGTGCCCGACGCCAACGTGACGTGGACCGAGGGCGGCATGCTGAAGCACAGCCGCGCCGACGTCGGCGTCGCCGTCTCGATCCCCGGCGGCCTGATCACCCCGGTGGTGCGGGACGCCGACCGCAAGACGCTGACCGCGATCTCCGCCGAGATGAAGGACTACGCCGCCCGCGCGCGGACGCGGAAGCTGAAGCCGGAGGAATACCAGGGCGGCACCACCGCCGTGTCGAACCTCGGCATGTACGGCGTCAAGGACTTCGCCGCGGTGATCAACCCGCCGCACGCGACGATCCTCGCTGTCGGCGCCGGCGAGAAGCGGCCGGTGGTGAAGGGCGACGAGATCGTCGTCGGCACCGTGATGTCGGTGACGCTCTCGACCGACCACCGCGCCGTCGACGGCGCGCTCGGCGCAGAACTCCTCGCCGCCTTCAAAGCGCTGATCGAGAAGCCGCTCGGGATGCTCGTCTGAGCCCGGCCCGGGCGCCGATGCGCCCGGTCACCGCGGAGGTGTCGATGCCCGCCGCCGTCCCGATCCGCGCCGCCGTCCGGCCGTTCCGCCTCGCGGCGCTTGCGTTCGCCGCCGGCGTCGTCCTCGCCGCTCCGTCCGCCGAGGCGGCGCTGTCGCCCTACTATCAGCGCCTCGTCGAGCTGCGGGCGATCCTCGCCGACGGGGCGATCACCGGCGCGCTCGAGGCGCACGGGCCGATCGAGGCCATCGAAGCGGCGGGGCCGGACCGCTATATCCTGAAGGCCGGCGGCTGCTCGCTCGCGGTCACGGTCACGACCGTGCCACCGCCGCCGGGCGAGGTCCCGATGCCGGGTCCGCGAAAATTCCGTCTCACGGCCGGCGAGGTCGCCTGCCCGTAGCCCATCCGTCGCGGCCGCCGCTCGCCGGCCGCCCGTCCGCCCGACCCGCTCGGGCGATCGAGAAGAGGACCGACCAGATCCCATGGCCGACACTTCCTACGACGTGATCATCATCGGCTCCGGCCCCGGCGGCTATGTCGGGGCGATCCGCGCCGCGCAGCTCGGCCTCAAGGTGGCCGTGGTGGAGAAGAACTTCGTCGGCGGCATCTGCCCGAACTGGGGCTGCATCCCGACCAAGGCGCTCCTGCGCTCGGCCGACATCTTCCACGCCATGCAGCACGCCGGCGACTACGGCCTCTCGGCCTCCGGCGTCGCCTTCGACATGGCGGCGATCGTCAAGCGCTCGCGCGGCATCGCCGACCGGATGAGCTCGGGCGTCGGCTTCCTCCTGAAGAAGAACAAGGTGGACGTCATCTGGGGCGCGGCGACGATCACCGCCGCCGGCCAGGTCGAGGTGAAGGCGACCGAGGCGGCCGCGCCGAAGGGCGCCCTCGGCCCCGGCCGCTACCAGGCGAAGAACATCGTCGTGGCGACCGGCGCCCGCCCGCGCGCGCTGCCGGGCCTCGAGCCCGACAAGAAACTGATCTGGACCTACTTCGAGGCGATGAATCCGGACCGGATGCCGAAGTCGCTGCTCGTCGTCGGCTCGGGCGCCATCGGCATCGAGTTCGCCTCGTTCTACCGCACCATGGGCGCCGAGGTGACGGTGGTCGAGGTGCTGCCGCAGATCCTCCCCGTCGAGGACGCCGAGATCGCCGCCCACGCCCGCAAGCGCTTCGAGAAGCAGGGCATCAAGATCCTGACCGACGCCAAGGTGACGGCGGTGAAGAAGGCGGCGGATTCCGTCACCGCCACCGTCGAGACGAAGGACGGCAAGACGCAGGAGATCACCGCCGACCGGATGATCTCGGCCGTCGGCGTCGTCGGCAACATCGAGGGCCTCGGCCTCGAAAAGCTCGGGGTAAAGACCGACCGCGGCTGCATCGTCGCCGACGGCGTCGGCCGCACCAACGTGCCGGGCGTCTGGGCGATCGGCGACGTCGCCGGCCCGCCGATGCTCGCCCACAAGGCCGAGCACGAGGGCGTCGTCTGCGCCGAGGCGATCAAGGGCCTCCACCCGCACCCGATGGACAAGCTGAAGATCCCGGGCTGCACCTACTGCAACCCGCAGGTCGCCTCCGTCGGCCTCACCGAGGAGAAGGCGAAGGCCGCCGGCCGCACGGTCAAGGTCGGGCGCTTCCCGTTCGTCGGCAACGGCAAGGCGATCGCCATGGGCGAGCCCGAGGGCCTCGCCAAGACGATCTTCGACGCGGAGACCGGCGAGCTCCTCGGCGCCCACCTCGTCGGCGCCGAGGTGACCGAGCTGATCCAGGGCTTCGTCGTCGCGATGAACTGCGAGACGACCGAGGAGGAGCTGATCCACGCGGTCTTCCCGCACCCGACCATCTCCGAGGTGATGCACGAGAGCGTCCTCGACGCCTACGGCCGGGCGATCCACATCTGAGGCAGCCGGCGGCGGGCGCGGCTCGGTCGAAGGTCTCGTCGCCGAGGATTGGCTCGCCGGTGAGGATGGCTGACGGCTTTGCCAAGGCGTGGTCGAGTGTGGGATGCTGCGGGCCGTTCACAGGCTCGTTTGGGAGGGCGAAATGGGTTCCATCGAGATCAAGGACATCATCATCTGGGTCGTCATCGGCCTCATCGCCGGTTGGCTCGCGAGCTTCATCGTCGGCGGCAGCAGCATCGTCACCTACATCCTGTCGGGCCTGCTCGGCTCGATCGTCGGCGGCATCCTGGTGCGCGTCACCGGGATCAAGCTCAATCTCGGCAACGCGGTGGTCGACCAGATCGTCGTCTCGGCGATCGGCGCCATCATCGTGGTGATCGTCGCCCGTCTGCTGGCGTAGTCGCCGTCGGTCGTCCCGTGGCGCGCGGCGCCGTCTTCGGCTAGGTAGAGTGCGCGGCCGGCAAGGGCCGGCCGGCGGCGGGCGCCGGCGAGGCGAGGGAGAAGCGGACCATGACGGGCGTCGGACTGTTCGGGACCATCATCATCGGCATCCTCGCCGGCTGGATCGCCGAGCGGGTGATGAACAAGAGCCACGGGCTGATCATCAACCTGATCGTCGGCTTGATCGGCTCGTTCATCGGAAAATATCTCGCCGACAACGTCTTCCAGATGTACGTCGCGCCGGGCTGGATCGGCAGCCTGATCGTCTCCTCGGTCGGCGCGATCATCCTCCTGTTCATCCTCAGCCTGTTCCGGCGCAGCTGAGGCCCCATATTCGGGTGCGGACGGCGCGCCGCCCGCACCCGGCCGGGAAAAGGCGATAGGGCATGGTCACTCTGCTCGACACGATCGGCGGCCGCGACGCGCGGCCGCGCCATCCGGAGAAGGCACGCCGGCCGGATACGCCGGTGCTGCGCAAGCCGGACTGGATCCGCGTGCGCGCGCCGGGCTCGCCCGTCTACCGCGAGACGCAGGAGATCGTGAAGGCGAACGGCCTCGTCACGGTGTGCGAGGAGGCCGGCTGCCCGAACATCGGCGAGTGCTGGTCGAAGAAGCACGCCACCTTCATGATCATGGGCGACACCTGCACGCGGGCGTGCGCCTTCTGCAACGTGCGCACCGGCATGCCGGGTCCGCTCGATGCCGACGAGCCGCAGAAGGTCGGCGAGGCGGTGGCGAAGCTCGGCCTCAGCCATGTCGTCGTCACCTCCGTCGACCGCGACGACCTCGCCGACGGCGGCGCCGCCCACTTCGCGGCGGTCATCCGGGCGATCCGCGCGGCGGCGCCCGGCACCACCATCGAGATCCTGACGCCCGACTTCCTGCGCAAGGACGGCGCCCTAGAGGTCGTCGTCGCCGCGGGGCCGGACGTCTTCAACCACAACCTCGAGACGGTGCCGTCGCTCTATTTGACGGTGCGGCCGGGGGCGCGCTACTTCCACTCGATCCGCCTACTGCAGCGGGTCAAGGAGCTCGATCCGCGGCAGTTCACCAAGTCCGGCATCATGGTCGGGCTCGGCGAGGAGCGGAACGAGGTGCTGCAGCTGATGGACGACCTGCGCACTGCCGAGGTCGATTTCCTCACCATCGGCCAGTACCTGCAGCCGACCCGCAAGCACCACCAGATCGACCGCTTCGTGACGCCGGACGAGTTCAAGGCCTACGAGACGATCGCCTACGCCAAGGGCTTCCTGATGGTCTCGTCGAGCCCGCTGACGCGCTCGTCGCACCATGCCGGCGAGGATTTCGAGCGGCTGAAGGCGGCCCGCGAGGCCCGCCCGGCCGCCGTCCGCGGCGCCTGACCGACCCGACGGACGACAGAGCAAGTGCCACGTTTCGAGACGAGCCGCCGCGTCCGCCATTCGGCGGACGACATGTTCGACCTCGTCGCCGACGTCGAGGCCTATCCGCGCTTCGTGCCGCTCTGCCAGGCGCTGATCGTCCGTGGCCGCCGCACCCAGGACGACGGTACCGAGGTGCTCGTCGCCGACATGACCGTCGCCTACAAGGTGTTCCGCGAGACCTTCACCTCGCGCGTCGTGCTCGACCGGGCGAATCGCGAGATCCGCGTCACCTACCTCGACGGCCCGTTCCGCCACCTGGAGAACCGCTGGCGGTTCCGGCCGGGCGAGGGCCGGGCGAGTGAGATCGCCTTCTACATCGACTACGAGTTCAAGAGCCGGGCGCTCGGCGCCCTGATGGGCGCCGTCTTCGAGCAGGCCTTCCGCCGCTTCGCCGAAGCCTTCGAGAGGCGCGCCGACGAGGTCTACGGGGTCGCCTGACGGCGCGTCGCCTCGCCGGGGGAGTTGGCGCCCGCCGCCTCCGGCCCGGCTGTGCGTGCGGCGCCGGGCGGCTGGCCGCGCAGGCGCTTGTAGGCGCGGCTGAAGGCCGCCTGCGAGGCGTAGCCGAGGCGCTCGGCGGCGACGTCGATCGGCACCCGGTCGCGGCCGATCCACTCGGCGGCGAGGCGCATCCGAAGCTCCGTCACGTAGCGCAGCGGCGTCATGCCGGTGGCGGCGAGGAAGCGCTCGGCGAACACCGAGCGGGAGGTGCCGGCCTCGGCGGCGAGGCGCGCCACCGTCCAATCGCGGCCGGGCTCGCGGTGCATCGCGGCGAGGGCGCGGCCGAGGCGCGGGTCGCGCAGCGCCGCCACCCAGCCGGTCGCGTCGCCGCATCCGCACTCGACCCAGCCGCGCACGACGGAGGCGGCCACCACCTCGGCGAGCCGGGCGAGGATGCCGGCGAAGCCCGCCCGCCGCTCGCACGCCTCGCGCGCCATCGCGGCGAGCATCGGCGGCAGCTCCGGGTAGCGGTCGAGCAGCGTGCCGACCCGCATCACCTCCGGCATCATCTCGACGAGCGGGTGCATGCTGCCGAGGTCGAAGGCCATGCAGCCGCTGAAGATCACCCGGTCGTCGTCGCGGCGGGTGCCGTCCGGACAGACGTCCACGGCCTCGACCGTGCCGCACAGCGGCGCGCTCGGAAAGCTCGCGATTCCGCGCACCGCGACGGCTGGGTCGGACAGGAGCTCGTGCTGGCCGCCGCGCGGCATCAGCAGCGCGTCGCCGGTCGCGAGCTCCTGGGTCGCGCCGTCGGCGAGGCGGAGCAGCAGCGGCCCGCGCGCGATGAAATGGAAGTGGGCGCGCCCGGTGTCGTGCCCGAAGGCGATGCCGAACGGCGGCGCGATCTCGATGCGGCGGTAGTCGAGGCCGTGGAGACGCATTCCGTGCAGCAGCTCGCCGATGAGGTCGCCCTCGGCGTGCGGTTGCGATGCGGCGAGTGGTCTGGACGAACGATCAAGCATTCCGGAGTTTATGGCATAGGTCGTCCGGATTGGCCAGCCTAAGGTCTCCCGCATCGCACAATGCTTCGGAAAGGGCGATCGGATGAGCGGGTGGAATGGGCAGGCGGCGGCCGCGAGCGGCGAGCCGCGGGCCGCGTGGGGGGCTGTCGCGGCGATGACGCTCGGCGTCTTCGGCCTCGTCACGGCGGAGTTTCTGCCGGCGGGCCTGCTGACGCCGATGGCCGCGGATCTCGCGGTGTCGGAGGGGCAGGCGGGCCAGGCGGTGACGGCGACCGCGGTGGTGGCCCTGGTGACGAGCATCTTCGTCGCCACCGTGACGCGGCGGATCGACCGGCGGCACCTCCTGATCGCCTTCTCGGTGCTGCTCGTCGCCTCGAACCTGATGGTGGCCCTGACGCCGGACCTGCCGGTGCTCCTCGCCGGCCGGGTGATGCTCGGCATCGCCATCGGCGGCTTCTGGACGATGGCGACGGCGACGGCGATCCGCCTCGTGCCGGCGGCGCTGGTGCCGCGGGCGCTGTCGATCATCTTCACCGGCGTCTCCGCCGCGACCGTGGTGGCGGCGCCGGTCGGCAGCTTCCTCGGCGATGTCCTCGGTTGGCGCGCCGTCTTCCTGATCGGGGCCGGGCTCGGCGTCATCGCCTTCGCGGCCCAGGTCGCCACCCTGCCGCGGATGGCGCCGAGCGGCGCGACGCGCCTGCGCACCCTGGTCGAGGTGCTCGCCCGTCCGGGCATCGGCGCCGGGATGCTGGCGGTGATCCTGGTGTTCGCCGGTCACTTCGCGCTCTTCACCTACATCCGGCCGTTCCTCGAGACCGTCACCGGCGTCGCGGCCGGCGGCGTCGCGGCGATCCTGCTCGGCTTCGGCGTCGCGAACTTCGTCGGGACCTTCCTCGCCGGGTTCCTGATCGAGCGCAGTCTGCGGCTGACGCTGGTGCTGATGCCGCTGATGATGGGCGTCATCGGCCTCGCCCTCGTCGGCCTCGGCGGCCGGCCGGTCGGCGACGGCGCGCTCGTCGCCGTGTGGGGCCTCGCGTTCGGGGCCGTTCCGGTGGCGTGGACGAGCTGGCTCGCGCGCACCGTCGCCGACGAGGCGGAGAGCGCCGGCGGGCTCTTGGTCGCGGCGATCCAGTTCGCCATCGCCGCCGGCGCGGCGGTCGGGGGAGGGGTGTACGACGTGGCCGGCGCCGACGGCGTCTTCACCGTCGGCGGCGCGGTGCTGGTCGTCTCGGCGCTGATGGTGCTGGTCGGGATCCGCCGCAGCGTGCCCGCCGGCCGGCTCGCCGCGGCGCGCGACGCGCTCTGACCTCGGCGACGGCTCGGGCGAGAGTCCGAGAACAGGACGCGGCGGGCGCCCGAAGGCGCCCGCCGCTGTTTCGTGCTCGACGATACCGCGTCGCGCGACGGGGCGGGAGCGGGGCCTCAGCCGACCTTGACGTCGATCGTGCCGATGCCGTCGACGCCGCCGACGAGGTGGTCGCCGCGCTTCACCGCGCCGACGCCGGCCGGCGTGCCGGAGTAGATGAGGTCGCCCGCCTTCAGCTCGAACAGGCCGGAGAGGTAGGTGATCATCTCCGGCACCTTCCAGATGAGCTGGTTGAGGTCGCCGGTCTGGCGGCGCTCGCCGTTGATGTCGAGCCACACCGCGCCGTGGTCCGGGTGGCCGATCTCGCTCGCCGGCACGATGGCGCTGCACGGGGCGGAGGCCTCGAAGGCCTTGCCGACCTCCCACGGGCGGCCGAGCTTCTTCGCCTCGCCCTGCAGGTCGCGGCGCGTCATGTCGAGGCCGACGGCGTAGCCGTAGACGTGCGTCAGCGCGTGCTCGAGCGGGATGTCCTTGCCGCCGGTGCCGATCGCCACCACCATCTCGATCTCGTGGTGGACGTCCTTCGAGGCCGGCGGGTAGGGGAACACCTCGCCGGAGTTGACGATGGTGTCGGGGTTCTTCTGGAAGAAGAACGGCGCCTCGCGGTTCGGGTCGTGCCCCATCTCGATCGCATGCTCGGCGTAGTTCCGGCCGACGCAGTAGATGCGGTGGATCGGGAAGAGGAGGTCGGTGCCCGCCACCGGCAGCGTCGGCTGCGGCGGCGCTGCGAAGACGAAACGGGAACCGGTGACCTGAACGTTCATTATCGCGCTCCTGCGTAGAATTCGATCTTCCGCTCCATCGCCTCGACGAGGCTCGAAAGCACCATCGCGGCGGCGAAGAGAAGGAAGGTGAGGGCCCAGAAATGCTCCATGTCGAAGGAGCGTGAATAGAGCTCGAACAGCTCGCCGTAGCCGAGGATGGCGACGAGGAGCTGGCCGATGACGACGCCCTTGACGCCGCGGATGAGGCCGAGCCGGATGCCGGCGAGGATCTCCGGCAGCGCCGCCCAGAGGATGATCTTGCCGTATAGGGCGACCGGCGAGGCGCCGTAGCAGCGCCCCATCTCCTCGAGCGACGGCGGCACGTGGCGGATGCCGGCGCGGGTGTCGAGGGCGATGATCCACACCGCGAACAGGAAGACCGTCGCGACGACGGTGGTCTCGCCGAAGCCGAGCAGGATCATCAGGATCGGCACCAGCGCCGAGAGCGGCGCCGAGACGAACAGGTTGACCCACATGCCGAGCAGCCGGTCGGCCGGCTTCGAGCGCCCCATCAGCACGCCGAGCGGCACGCCGACGGCGATCGAGAGCCCCATGCCGAGGCCGTAGGCGCGCAGGGTATCGATCGTCGCCCGCTGCCACGTGCCGGTCTGCACCATGCCGATGCCGGCCTCGACGATGCCGGTGACCGGCGGCACCAGGAAGACGGCGCCGGTCTGGCCGACGATCTCCCACACCACCAGCCACACGAGCAGCGAGGCCAGCATCGGCACGCGGTAGCCGCGAATGGTCATGACGTTCTCCGCCCGGCGGACCGCCGCTCAGTCGACATAGCGGCGAAGCCCCTGCCAGATCTCCTCGACGGTGTCGAGGTAGCCGGGATCGCGGCGGATCTCGTCGGGTGAGGCCGAGCGGTCGATCTTCGGCTCGATGATCTGCGAGATGCGGCCGGGCCGGCGCGACAGGAGGACGATGCGGTCGGAGATGTAGACCGCCTCCTCGATCGAGTGCGTCACGAACAGGAAGGTCTTCCGCTCCACCTCGACGAGGCGCAGCAGGTCCTCCTGGAATTTCCGCCGGTTCTGCTCGTCGACGGCCGAGAACGGCTCGTCGAGGAGGAGCACGTCGGCATTGACGGCGAGCGCCCGGGCGAGGCCGACGCGCTGGCGCATGCCGCCGGAGAGCTCGTGCGGGTACTTCGCCTCGAAGCCGGCGAGGCCGACCTCGCCGATGTAGCGCTTGGCGACCGCCTCGCGCTCCGGCTTCGGCACGCCGCGCAGCTCCAGCCCGAAGCCGGCGTTGCGGGTCACCGTCGCCCACGGCAGCAGGGCGAAGTCCTGGAACACGAAGGCGCGCTCCGGGCCGGGGCCGTGGATCGGCACGCCGTTGACGCGCACCTCGCCGGCGGTCGGCTCGACGAGGCCGGCGATGATCTTGAGGAGGGTGGTCTTGCCGCAGCCGGAGGGGCCGAGCAGGGTCGTGAGCTTGCCGCGCGGGATGTCGAGGTCGACCGAGCGCAGCGCCTCGATGTCGTCGTAGCACTTGGTGATGCCGCGCACCTCGACGGCGGCGTCGCTCTGGAGCGGCGGCGCGGTGACGGCCTCGGCGGTCGCGGTCTGCATCGCTCAGGAGCCTCTCTTCTCGGGCCGCAGCACGCGCACCTCGAAGGCCTGCAGGGCGGCCAGCGTCAGGGCGGAAGCGACGATGATCGACAGCACCGCGGCGTACATCTCCGCGTATTCGGCGATCGACTGGTGGTAGGTGATGAGGTCGCCGATGCCGGTCGGGGTGATCAGGAGCTCGGCCAGCATGACGCCGATGAAGCCGGCGGCGACGCCGAGGCGGAGGCCGGCGAAGATCACCGGCGTCGCATCCGGAATGATCACCTTGACGATCTGCTGCCGGCGGCTGCCGAGGAACGAGCGGCACATGGCGACGAGGGTCGGGTTCGCGGTGCGGATCGCCTTGTAGCCGTTGAGGGCGATCACCGGCAGGGCGAGCAGGATCACGGCCAGCGTCTTCGAGGTGAAGCCGATGCCGTAGACGAAGGTGAGCAGCGGCACGAGGGCCGCCATCGGCGCCGCCTGCAGCACCACGAACACCGGCGCGATCAGCCATTCGCCGAACCGCGACAGGCCCATCACGACCCCGAGCCCGACGCCGACCACGGCGGAGACGGCGACGCCGAGCGCGAGCGGCTGCAGGGTCTCGGCGAAGGCCGCGGGCAGGCTGCCGTCGGCGGTCATCCTGAGGATGGCGAGCGCCACCTCCGAGGCCGGCGGGAAGGCGAAGCTGATCGGGATGCGGCCGGCGATCTCCCACACGAGGAGCACGACCGCGATCGAGAGGAGCTTCCAGACGAGGGGCCGCTCGCGGGTGAGGCGGCCGAGGCGCGTCGGCGTCGCCGGGCCGGCGCCGAGGGCGCCGGCCGTCCGTGTGCCGAGATGGGCGGGCGCTGTCATCCGGCCCGCCTCACTGCTTCCCGAGCTTCTCGAGCGCCCGGTCGAGCGGGCCGAAGTCCCAGAACTGGGCGACGTCGAGCTCGGCCGGGTTGCCCTCGACCTCGCCGGCGAAGCTGTAGAAGACGAGGTCGTCGCCCGCCGCGCTCTCGACGCCGCCGTTGACCGGCAGCGCCTTGGCGTCGGAGAGGTCCTTGAAGAACGGGTCGATCTCCTTGACCATCTCCGGCGTCGCGTCGGGCAGCAGGTTGTACTTCGCGCGCAGCTCGACGATCGCCTGCGGGTTCGCCTGCACGTCGCGCCAGGTGGTGAGGATCGACTCGACCAGGATGTCGACCGCCGCGGCGTTCTTCGCGAGGTAGTCGGTGTTGGCGTAGAGCGCCTCGTCGGAGGCCTTCACCTTGCCGAGCGGCAGCACCACGAACTTGCCCGGCGCCTTCTCCATCAGCATGGCGAGGTTGGCGGCGTCGACGATGGAGGCCTTGATGTTGCCCTGGAGCAGCGCGCCGGCGCGCACCTCGGCGCCCGGCACGTAGGAGACCTTGCCGTACTTGATGCGCTCCTTCTGGGCCATCAGGTTCATGATCGCCTCGGTGCCGGAGCCGCGGGCGTGCACGGCGATCTCCTGGCCGTCGAGATCCTGCCACGTCTTGTAGGCCTCGGCGTTGACGATCGGGTAGAAGCGCAGCGTCGAGAGCTGCAGGAACACCCGGATCGGCGCCTTGACCTTCTGGATCAGCGCATAGGGCGTGCCGACGCCAATGTCGGCCGAGCCGCTGACCACCGCCTGGGCGGCGACGTCCTCGGACTTGAAGTAGGTGATCTCGATATCGACGCCCTTCTCCTTGGCGCGCTCGACGGCGGCCAGGAAATGGAGCGACTCGACGGTGGCGATGTCGCCGAAGGCGATCCGCATCGTGTCCGCCGCGGCGGCGCCGGGCAGGGTCAAGGCCGCCAGAACGGCGGCGCCGCCGGCGAGCCGGCGCATCGTGGCCATCATGTCAAGCATCGCGAGCCTCCCCATGTGCCGATCTCACGTCGGCGTAGTTTTGAACCTTTGTTGCATTGGTTTAAAATGGTCAGCGTGGCTGCGTCAAGAAAATTCAGGCTCTCGGCCCCTTGACGAGCGCCATTGGTTCGGTTCATGAGAAACCAATGCAGGAATTGGTTCGAACAGATTCGATCGTCGACGACCGGCCGGCCGCACGTGCCGAGCCGGCGGGCGGGCCGGCGCTCGACCGGCTGCGGGCCTTTCTCGGCGAGGTGCCGCTCGACGGCCGCCTGCCGCCGGAGCGCGAGCTCGCGGTGGCGCTCGGGGTGAGCCGCGCGGAACTGCGCAAGGCGCTCGCGGCGCTCGAGCGCGACGGAGTGCTGTGGCGCCACGTCGGCAAGGGCACCTTCCTCGGCAGCCGCCCGATCGACACCGTCGCCGACGTCGCGGCGATGACGCGGCGGACCAATCCGGCCGAAGTGATGCAGGCACGGCTCGCGCTCGAACCCGAGATCGTGCGCCTCGCGGCGCTGAACGCCACCGCGGCCGACGTCGCCGAGATGCGCGGCTGCATCGCCCGCACCCGGCAGGCCGAGACCTGGCGTCAGTACGAGGCGTGGGACAACCGGCTGCACCGGACGATCGGCGAGGCGGCGCAGAACGGCCTCCTGCTCGGCCTGCTCGACACGCTGAACGCCGTCCGCCGCGCCGTCACCTGGGGGCGCCTGCGGCAGGAGCCCCTGCGGCCGAGCCCCACCCACCACTCGTTCGCGGAGCACGACGAGATCGTGCAGGCGATCGCCGACCGCGACCCGGCCCGTGCCGCCGCCGCCATGCGCACGCACCTGCGCTCCGTCGGCCGCAACCTGCTGTCCGGCGTCGAGGAGGACTGACCGGCGGCTGGCCGCCGAGGGGCCGAACGGGCGATCCGGCGGTTCAGGGACGCGGCGGCTTGCGCTCGTCGCCGCCGACCGCTTTCCTGCCGGGACCTGGTTCCGGGAGGTTCTCGCGATGCGCCGCCGTCTCGCCTCGATGCTTCGATCGCCGGCCGCCCTGCTGGCCGGCGCGCTCTGCGGCCTGGTGGCGCTCTCGGCACCGCCCGCCGCGGCGCAGTCGGCCGACGCGGCCCAGGCGGTCGGGATCCAGCGCTCCTCCTTCATCGCGCCCGGCGACGGCGGCCGGATCATCGCGCTGACGATGGTCTACCCGGCGGCCGTCGCGCCGGGGACCGGGCGTCCCTTCGCCATGCCGTTCTTCACCGGCCTCGATCTCACTGCCGACGCGCCGCTGGCGCCCGGCGGCAAGCGGCCGCTGATCGTGTTCTCGCACGGCCGCGGCTCGAACGCCCTCGTCTATGCCTGGTTCGCCGAAGCGCTGGCGCGGCACGGCTACATCGTCGCGGCGATCGACCATTACCGGGCCAACACCTACGACTCGACCATCGCCTATCTCGCCAACAAGATCTGGCAGCGGCCGCTCGACATCCGCAACACCATCGACTTCGTGCTCGCGGTGCCGGCCTGGCGTGAGGCCATCGACGCCGATCGGATCGGCGTCGCCGGCCACTCCCAGGGCGGCTTCACCGCGCTGTGGATCGGCGGGGCGCGGGTGAACGCCGATCGGTTCCTCGCCTTCCAGCAGGGCTGGAAGAACAACAAGCTCGTGCCCGAGCACCTGCGCCGCGAGCTGCCCCTCGATCCGGGTCCGGCGCTCGATGTCGCCGATCCGCGCGTGAAGGCGGTGGTGGCGATGGCGCCGGGCATCGTGCAGGCGTTCGGAATGGACGCGACCGGGCTCGGCCATCTCGCCGTGCCGGCCTACATCACCGTCGGCGCGCGCGACACCCAGACCCCGCCGGAGCCGAACGCGGTGTTCGCCGCCCGCCATGCGCGGCACGCCGAGCTCGCGATCCTCCCGGGCGACGTCGACCACGAGATCTTCGTCAACGAGTGCGACGAGGAGGGACGGGACGAGTTCCCGGAGGCCTGCATCGACGCGCCGGGCGTCGACCGCCACGCGATCCACCAGCAGGTGGCGCGCGACGTGATCCGCTTCTTCGACGAGACGTTGGCGGGGAAGTAGCGGCGGCCCCTGTGCCGAGCACGCCGACACCCCCCGGGGCGACTGCCCCGAGGGCGCTGATCGGTGGCCGCTGGCGCGGAGCGCTCAGTACCGGCCGGATCGTGGGTGGATCATTGTCTCACGGCGCTCAGCGCCGCTCGCGATCCTGCTGACCCGCCTGGCCAGTCTGACCGACCTGACCGGGCTGGCGCTCGCGGTCCTGCTGGCCGCCGTGCTGGCCCGGGCGGTTCGGATCCTGCGGGTTCTGCTGGCTCTGCTGGTCCCGCTGGCCGGGCTGCCCGCCCTGCTGCTGGTCGCGGCGCGGGTCCTGGTTCTGCTGGTTGGCCATGTGATGGTCCTCCGATTGGCCCCCGCTGAGAGAACGGCGGGCGGCCCCCGTCGTTCCGCGCGGGCCGAAGCGGAAGCTGCGGATATTGCGGGCAGATTTGGCCGCTGGCGCGAACCTGGGCAAATCGCCGGCGCGGGCTCAGGCCGCCGGGCGCAGGTGGCGGGTCAGGCGCCGCTCGAGCCGGTTCCACACCCGGCGCAGCGTCTCGACGACGATGAGGTAGAGCACCGCGGCCCACAGATAGACCGAGAAGTCGAAGGTGCGGGCGAAGGCGAGGCGCGTCGCGCCCATGAGGTCGAACACCGTTACGACGCTCGCCACCGCCGACCCTTTGATCATCAGGATCACCTCGTTGCCGTAGGGGCGAAGCGCGACGATCAGGGCCTGCGGCAGCACCACCCTCAGCATCGTCACCCCGCGCGGGAGCCCGAGGGCGTTCGCCGCCTCGAACTGCCCGCGCGGCAGCGAGCGGATGGCCCCCCGCAGGATCTCGGCCTGGTAGGCGGCGGTGTTGAGCGAGAAGGTGAGCACGACGCAGTTGAAGGCGTCGCGGAAGAACCACCACAGTCCGACGTCCTGGAGGAACGGCCGGAACTGGCCGGCGCCGTAGTAGACGAGGAAGGTCTGCGCCAGCAGCGGCGTGCCGCGGAAGAACGCGGTGTAGCCGATCGCCGCGCCGTTGATCAGCGGGTTGCGCGACAGCCGCGCCGCCGCCACCGGCAGCGACAGCACGGCACCGATGACGATCGCCAGCGCCACGATCTCGATCGTCACGACGGCGCCTTCGAGGAGGCGCGGCCCGTAGCGCAAGAGCACGTCGAAGCTCATCGTGCGCGCTCCCCGTAGCCGCGGCCGAGCCGGCTCTCGAGGGCGCCGATGCCGATCGAGGAGATGATCGAGAGCACGAGGTAGATCAGGCAGGCGAGGGCGTAGAACGCGAACGGCTGCTTGGTCACCCCGACGATGATGCTGGTCTGGCGCAGAAGGTCGGTGAGCGCGATCACCGAGACGAGCGAGGTGTCCTTGAGTAGAACCAGCCAGAGGTTGCCGATCGCCGGCAGGGCGAGGCGGAAGAGCTGAGGCAGGATGACGAGCACCCAGGTCTTGAGGCGCGGCAGCCCGAGCGCGTCGCCCGCCTCGAACTGGCCGCGGCCGATCGCCCGGAAGGCGCCGACGAAGGCCTCGCTCGAATAGGCGGCGAACACCATGCCGAGGGCGATCATGCCGGCGAAGAAGCTGTTGACCTCGATCCTGGCGTCCGAGACGAGGCCGACGGCCTCCTGCAGGAGCATCTGACCGCCGTAGTAGATGATGAACAGCGTCAGGAGCTCAGGCAGGCCGCGGAACACCGTCGTGTAGGCCTCGCCGATGAACGAAAGCCACTTGCGCTCGGACAGCTTGGCGAGCGCGATGAGGAAGCCGAGCACGAGGCCGAACGGCACCGTGGCGAGCGCCAGGCGGATGGTCATCCAGGTGCCGGCGAGGATCAGGTCTCCCCAGCCGCCCGGGCCGAACGAGATCAGCGAGAGAAACTCTTCCATGCGGACGGCCCCCCGAGCCTTCGCCCCGGTGCGTTAGGCGCACCGGGGCGCTGGGCCGCCTGGTCAATACACTGAGAACGGGAAGTACTTGTCGTTGATCTTCTGGTAGGTGCCGTTGGCGATGATGTCCTTGATCGCCTTGTTGAACATCTCCTTCAACTCCGGCTCGTCCTTGCGGATGGCGATGCCGGCGCCCTCACCGAAGTACTTGACGTCCTTGATCGGATTGCCGACGAACTTGCAGCACTTGCCGTCGTCGGTCTTCTCCATCCACTCGTAGAGCACGACGGAATCGGCGAGCACCAGGTCGAGCCGGCCGGCGACGAGGTCGGCGTTGGCTTCGTCCTGCGTCGGGTAGAGCTTCACGTCGGCGTCCTTGTAGACGTCCTCGAGGTAGTTCGCGTGGATCGTCGAGGACTGCGCGCCGAGCGTCTTGCCGGCGAGCGCGGCGGGGCTGGTGTCGGCGAGACCGGACTCCTTCGAGGTGACGAACTGCGCCGGCGTGAAGTAGTACTTGTCGGTGAAGTCGACCGTCTTCTTGCGCTCCTCGGTGATCGACATCGAGGCGACGATCGCATCATACTTGCCGGCGAGAAGGGCTGGGATGATGCCGTCCCAATCCTGCGCGATGAACTCGCAGGTCACCTTCATCTGCTCGCACAGCGCCTTGGCGATGTCGATGTCGAAGCCCTGCAGCTGGTTGTTGGTGTCGAGGTAGTTGAACGGGGGATAGGCGCCCTCCGTGCCGATGCGGACGTTGGTCCACTCCTTCGCCTCGGCGGCGCCGGCCGCCAGAACCAGGGCCGCGATGGCCGCCAGACGATAGACGCGCTTCATGCCACTTCCCTCTTTTTTGTGCGCCTCGACCACGCTGCGGCGTGTCGATCGCGATGGGGCATCATCCCATCTCCGCGGCCGGATGCAACCGGTACCGTTCGCCGCGACGTGGCCTCGCGGCACCGTGCCGCCGCTGCGCCGCGCGGCTATAGACTTTCGTCGGAGGGCCGACCGCCGGCGGCGAGGCGCTCGGCGTAGGCCGCCTCGTCCGGCGTGTTGAGGTTGAAGAACGGATCGAGAGGCCCGTCGGCCGCGGTCCCGGGGGCGAAGTCGACGACCGCCGCTGCGTGTCGGTCGAGCCAGGCGTGCATCGCGCGGGATCCGCCGGCGGCGAGGAACGCTGCGAGGTCGTCGGCCAGCGCCACCGGCGCCTGCAGGAAGGTCGGGTGCGTCCGCCCGCCCGAGCGCGGCAGGGCGACGCCGTCGCCGGCGGCGGCCAGCCGGGCGACGAGGTCTCTGGGGAAGAACGGTGCGTCGACGGGGGCGAGCTGTACCCGTGTGGCGCCCTCCGCCGCCGCCCAGCGCATCCCGGCGAGGAGGCCGGCGAGCGGCCCGGCCCGGCCCGGCAGCGGGTCGGGAAGGGTCGCGAGGCCCGGCATCGCGACCGGCGTCTCGCCGGCGCTGATCGCGAGCGCCGCGACCTGCGGCGCGAGCCGTTCGACGGCACGCTCGAGGAGCGCGCGGCCGCCGACGAGGAGCGCGGCCTTGTCCCGCCCCATCCGCCGCGACGCGCCGCCGGCCAGCACGACGCCGAGGATCAGGGGAGGGGAGGACATCGCGGCCTCGCTCGGGATCGACGTCCGATCCGTAGCCGACCGCGCGCCCGGCTGGCAACCGGCCGGCTTGCCGGCGGCGAGACCCGGATGGCCGCGGTGGCCGCGCCGATGCTGCCAAGTTTTGGCATCATTGGACGTTATGGTGGCATCCTGAGTCCGTCTGCCGGAACCATCGCCGTGGCACGATCCGAACGCCTGCTCGATCTCCTCCAGGCCCTGCGGCGGCACCGCCGGCCGGTCAGCGGCCGCCAGCTCGCCGAGGAGCTCGGCGTCAGCATCCGCACCCTCTATCGCGACATCGCCAGCCTGCAGGCGCAGGGCGCCGAGATCGAGGGCGAGCCCGGCGTCGGCTACGTGCTGCGGCCGGGCTTCATGCTGCCGCCGCTGATGTTCTCGGAGGACGAGATCGAGGCGCTGGTGCTCGGCTCGCGCTGGGTCGCCGACCGGGCCGACGATCCGCTCGCCTCGGCGGCGCGCGACGCGCTCGCCAAGATCGCCGCGGTGCTGCCGCCGGACCTGCGCGCCGGGCTCGAGGCCTCCGCCCTGCTGATCGGCCCCGGCGCGACGCGGCCGCCGGAGGTCGTCGACCTCGCCGCCATCCGCAAGGCGATCCGCTCCGAGCGCAAGATCGAGATCGACTATCGGACGGAGGCCGGCGCCCACACCCGGCGCACCGTCTGGCCCTTCGCGCTCGGCTTCTTCGACAGCGTGCGGATCGTGCTCGCCTGGTGCGAGCTCCGGCAGGCGATCCGCAGCTTCCGCACCGACAGGATCGCGGAGCTCACCGTCACCGAGAGCCGCTATCCGCGCCGCCGCCAGGCGCTGCTGGCGGAGTGGCGCGAGCGCCAGGGGATCGAACGACGCGACTGATGCTGCCGGAATCTGGCAGCATCGGTTTCTAAGGTCGCCCCGTCTCAACCGATGGAGCGATCCGATGACACCCCCGAGCTACGTCTTCCTCTACGTCGAGAACACCGCCGCGAGCGGGCGGTTCTATGCCGACCTCCTCGACCAGCCGCCGGTCCTGGCGGGCGACGACTTCACGCTCTTCGTGCTGCCGTCGGGCATGCGGATCGGGCTGTGGGCCCGCGGCGTCGTGAAGCCCGCGCCGACGGTCGCCGGCGGCGGCACCGAGATCGGCTTCAGCGTCGAAGGCGACGACGCCGTCGACGCCGTGCACGAGGACTGGGCGTCGCGCGGCATCTCGATCCTGTTCCCGCCGACGACGCTGCCTTTCGGCCGGTCCTTCGTCGCGACCGACCCGGACGGGCACCGCCTCCGGGTCTACACGCTGGCGCAGGCGTAGGAGGCCGCCGTGGCAGGCTATTGGCTCGCCGTCGCCTCCGCCGAACACGTCCGGCGCGGCCGGGCGGAGGGGTTCATGCAGGTCTGCCACGGCAAGGCCGCGCCGCTCCGGCGGGTGCGGCCGGGCGACGGCGTCGTCTACTATTCGCCGACGACGACCTTCGGCGGCCGCGACCGCCTGCAGGCCTTCACCGCGATCGGCGTCGTCCGCGAGGGCGACGCCTACCTCGCCGACATGGGCGGCGGCTTCCGGCCCTTTCGCCGCGACGTCGCCTGGTCGGAGGCGGGCGAGGCGCCGATCCGGCCGCTGCTCGACCGGCTGGACCTCTCGGCCGGCGATCCGAACTGGGGCTACCGGCTCCGCTTCGGCCTGCTGCCGATCACCGCCCGCGACATCGGGCTGATCGCGGCGGCGATGGGGGCGCGCATCGGCGGCGAGGGCTGACGGCCGCCGCGCCGCGTCGCCGCGTCGCCGAACTTTCGGCTGGCATCGCCGTGCGAAGCGCTCCATGTCATGGCTGAACGGCCCCGCGAACGGGGCAGGCGGCGATGTCGAGGGAGAGCGCGATGGCGGTCGTCAGCAAGGAGGCGGTGCTCGAGCGGCTGCGGGCGGTGCCGGGGCCGGACGGCCGCGGCGACGTCGTCGCGCTGGGGCTCCTGTCGGAGATCGTGGTGCACGGCGGCCGCGTCGCCTTCTCGATCACCGTTCCCGCCGACAGGGCAGCGGCGCTCGAGCCGATGCGGCAGGCGGCCGAGCGGGCGGTGAAGGCGATCCCCGGCGTCGAGGCGACGATGGTCGCGCTCACCGCCGAGGCGCCGCGCGGGCAGGCATCGCCTCGCGCCGGCGCGGCGCCCTCGCACGCAGGTCATTCGCACGCCGGCCATTCGCACGCGGCGCCGGCGGCCCGCGAGGCGCCCGTCGGGGCCTTCGGCGCCGGGCTTCCGGCCGGCACGACGGTCATCGCCGTCGCCTCCGGCAAGGGCGGCGTCGGCAAGTCGACGACGGCGGTCAATCTCGCCCTCGCCCTCGCCGAGACGGGGCTGAAGGTCGCCATTCTCGATGCCGACGTCTATGGCCCGTCGATCCCGAAGCTGCTCGGGCTCTCCGGCAAGCCGAAGGTCCTCGGCGGCCGGACCCTCGAGCCGATGACCGGGCACGGGCTGAAGGCGATGTCGATCGGCCTCCTCGTCGACGAGGCGACGCCGATGGTCTGGCGCGGGCCGATGGTGGTGAGCGCGCTCCGCCAGATGCTGACCGACGTCGCCTGGGGCGACATCGACCTCCTCGTCGTCGACATGCCGCCCGGCACCGGCGACATCCAGCTTTCGCTCGCCCAGCAGGTGCCGCTCGCCGGCGCCGTGATCGTGTCGACGCCGCAGGACCTCGCCCTCGCCGACGCGCGCAAGGGCCTCGCGATGTTCCAGAAGGTCGACGTACCCATTCTCGGCATCATCGAGAACATGAGCACCTTCATCTGCCCGCACTGCGGCGAGCGCACCGACATCTTCGGTCACGGCGGCGCCAAGGACGAGGCGGCCCGGCTCGGCGTGCCGTTCCTCGGCGAGGTGCCGCTGGCGCTCGCCATCCGCGAGCTGTCGGATTCGGGCCGGCCGGTCGTCGCCTCGGCGCCCACCGGACCGCACGCCGAAGCGTTCCGGGCGATCGCCGCCAAGGTGCGCGGGGAGCTCGACCGGCGCCGCGGCGGCGGGCGCAAGCCGCCGCGCATCGTCATCGAGTAGGGCGGGTTCAGTTGCGCGGCGTCGCCCAGGCGAGGGCGTAGGCGGCGACGCCGGCGATCAGCATCGGCAGCACGACGAACCACGCCGTGCCCGGCATCAGGCCGATGTCGAACAGGACGCCGACCAGGGTCGTGGCCGCCGCGCCCATGCCGACCTGCAGGCTGCCGAGCAGTCCCGAGGCGGCGCCCGCGAGTTCCGGCCGGACGCTGACCGCGCCGGCGATGATGCTCGGCAGCGCCATGCCGTTGCCGGCGCTCGACAGCAGGAAGGTGCCGAAGAAGGCGAGCGGGTGCAGCACGTCGGCCGCCGCGAAGGCGGCGAGCGTGACGACGCCGATCATGCTGAGGAAGTTGCCGGCGAGGATCATCCGCCGGATGCCGATGCGCATGGCGTAGCGGCCGGAGATGAAGTTACCGAAGATGTAGCCGATGGCGACGAGGGCGAAGTAGATGCCGTAGGTCTTCGGGCTGAGGTGCATCAGCTGGGTCGCGGCGTGCGGGGCGCCGCCGATGAAGGCGAAGAACACCACCGAGGCGATCGTCATCGTGCCGGCGTAGATCCAGAACGTCCGGAGCCGCATGAGCGTGCCGAAGCCGCGCAGGAGCGAGCGGAAGTCGTCGGTGCCGGTCGAGGTCGGCCGCGTCTCCGGCAGCCGGATGCCGGCATAGACGAGAACGAGCACGCCGAAGGCCGTCATGGCGAAGAAGCTCGCCCGCCAGCCGAACTGCTCGTCGAAGGCGCCGCCGATCGCCGGCGCGACCATCGGCGCCACCGCCATGCCCATCGAAACGTAGCCGATCATGCTCGCCGAGCGCTCGCGGTCGTAGACGTCGCGCACGACGGCGCGCGAGAGCGCGATGCCGGCGCTGCCGCCGATCGCCTGGATGACGCGGGCGAGGAGCAGCACGCCGATCGTCGACGCGAACGAGGCGAGCACGCTGCCGGCGACGAACAGCACGAGGCCGCAGAGCATCACCGGCCGGCGACCGTAGCGATCCGACATCGGGCCGAGCACCAGCATCGCGAAGGCGGTCGAGAGCAGATACAGCGAGATCGTCAGCTGGATCGTCGTCGCGTCGGTCGCGAACGCGATGCGCATCCCCGGAATCGAGGGGATGAACATGTTGATGCCGATGGGTTGGAGCATCGAGACGGCGATCAGAACGCCGATCGAAGGCACGGGCCCCGGGCGGGCCGACGGACTAGGCATGTGCGGGCTTTACGCCGGTCGGGGTGGGGTCGGCAAGCCGTCTCGACGAAGACGGCGCCGGCGAGCCTGCGCCGGCCGGGCCGGCTCCGGAATCCGCCACGCGCAATCAGCCGCCGGTCACCGACATGTGGCGGCCGACGGCGGGCCCGCGCGCCCGCTCGATCACGAAGTCGTGGCCCTTCGGCTTGCGGGTGATCGCCTCGGCGATCGCCTGCTGCAGCCGCTCGTCGCTCTCCGAGGCGCGCAGGGGCGCGCGGAGGTCGGCGGCGTCTTCCTGGCCGAGGCACATGTAGAGCGTGCCGGTGCAGGTGACCCGCACGCGGTTGCAGGATTCGCAGAAATTGTGGGTGAGCGGCGTGATGAAGCCGAGCCGGCCGCCGGTCTCCTCCACGCGGACGTAGCGCGCCGGTCCGCCCGTGCGATCGGCGAGGTCGACGAGCGTGAAGCGCTCGGCGAGGCGCGCGCGCACGGTCGCGAGCGACAGGTACTGCTCGGTGCGGTCGCCGGAGATGTCGCCGAGCGGCATCGTCTCGATCAGGGTCAGGTCGTAGCCGCGACCGTGGCACCAGGCCACGAGATGCTCGATCTCGTGCTCGTTGACGTCCTTCAGCGCGACCGCGTTGATCTTGATGCGGAGCCCGGCCGCCTCGGCGGCGGCGAGGCCCTCCATCACCCGGCCGAGGTCGCCCCAGCGGGTGATCGCCCGGAAGCGGTCGGCGTCGAGCGTGTCGATCGACACGTTGATGCGGCGGACGCCGATGTCGGCGAGCTCGGCGGCGTGGCGGGCGAGCTGCGAGCCGTTGGTGGTGAGGGTGAGCTCTTCCAGGCGGCCCGACGAGAGGTGGCGGGAGAGGGTGCGGAAGAGGCTCATCACGTTCTTGCGAACGAGCGGCTCGCCGCCGGTGATGCGCAGCTTGCGGACGCCGCGATCGACGAACGCCGAGCAGAGCCGGTCGAGCTCCTCGAGCGTCAGCAGGTCGCCCTTCGGCAGGAAGGTCATGTCTTCCGCCATGCAGTAGACGCAGCGGAAGTCGCAACGGTCGGTCACCGAGACGCGCAGATAGGTGATCGAGCGGCCGAACGGATCGACCAGCGTGGACCCCGGCGGCGTCTCGACTGCGGCGGCTGCCATGCCCGATCCTTCCCGTCCGACGATGGATGCGGTAGCCCCGTCCCGCTGGCCGTCGTCCGTCCGGCCTGATATTGCCTCAACCCGGCGACCGGACAAGGGGTAAGTGGATGGACGACGATCCGTGGCCGTGCGAAATCCGCCTCGCCGCCGACAAGCGGACCCTGACGGTCGTCTTCGACGACGGGGTCGCCGCGGAGGTTCCGGCGGAGATGCTGCGCGTCATGTCGCCCTCCGCCGAGGTGCAGGGCCACAGCGCCGCCGAGCGCAAGACCGTGGGCGGCAAGCGCGACGTCGCGATCGCCGGCGTCGATCCGGTCGGCAACTATGCCGTCCGCCTGCAGTTCAGCGACGGCCACAACACCGGCATCTTCACCTGGGCGTACCTGCGCAAGCTCGGCGACGAGCGCGCGACGCTCTGGCAGACCTATCTCGACGAACTGGCGGCCAAGGGCCTGTCGCGCGACCGCAGCTGACGGCGCGAAACGGCGGCCCGAAACGAGAACGGGCCGGCGCGAGGCCGGCCCGTGATCGTCGTCGAAGCCTCGCGGCGTCAGCGCACCACGACGACCTGCGTGCCGACGGCGACGCGCTCGTAGAGGTCGATGACGTCGTCGTTGGTCATCCGGAAGCAGCCGGACGACACCGCGTTGCCGATCGTCCACGGCTCGTTCGAGCCGTGGATGCGGTACCAGGTCGAGCCGAGATACATCGCCCGCGCGCCGAGCGGGTTGTTCGGCCCGCCGGGCACGTGCGCCGGCAGGTCCGGCTGGCGCTTGCGCATCGGCGGCGGCGGGGTCCAGCCCGGCCACTCGGCCTTGCGGGTGACGCGGTGCGTGCCGCCCCACTCGAAGCCCGGCCGGCCGACGCCGATGCCGTACTTCAGCGCCTTGCCGTCGCCGAGCACGAGGTAGAGGCGGCGTTCGGTGGTGTTGATCACCAGCGTTCCGCGCTTGTACTTGCCGTCGAAGTCGACGAGCTCGCGCGGGATCTTGGTCCACGTGCGGCCGCCGACCTTGGCCTTGTGGCCCTCGTAGCCGCCGTTCGCCTGGTAGCTGATGAGCGCGGCGATCGGGCTCTGCGCCGCCGCGTCATCGATCGGGCCGACGGCGGTGCCGGCCAAGCCGGCCAGCACGGCCGCGGCGATTGTCGCCTTGCGCATCGAGCGCACCTTTCTCGCTGTCGCGTAACGTCCCATCGGCCAACACCCCCGCCCCGACGGTGTTGAAACCTCCTGGGTTGTTTGGAGCGATCGATGCGCGTCGGCAATACCCGAAGCAGGGATCGTGCCGCCCGGGCGCCCGGAAATCGCCGCACTGTTGTCACGGTGCAACGAATTTGGGCAGTCGATCACGCGGCCGTGACGACGGGCGGGCGTCGCGCCTTTCCCGATTCGCCCGCGAGAAGCCGTGTCTCCTTGCCGTCGGCCACCAAAGAGCCCAATTCTGCCGTCGCTGTCATGGCGACGGCACAGGTTCGGAGGTTCGATGCTCGATCGCCTGCGGCGACTGATTCCCGGTCTCGGCACGCCCGCGCCGATCGTTCCGGTGGTGCGCGTCGCCGGGCCGATCGGCATGGTGATGCCGCTCCGGCCGGGGGTGACGATGGCGAGCCTCGCCTCGGCGCTCGACCGCGCCTTCGCGGTCAAGGACGCGCCGGCGGTGGCGATCGTCGTCAACTCGCCGGGCGGCTCGCCGGTGCAGTCGCACCTGATCTACCGGCGCATCCGCGCGCTCGCCGAGGAGAAGAACCGGCGCGTCCTCGTCTTCGTCGAGGACGCCGCGGCCTCCGGCGGCTACATGATTGCCTGCGCCGGCGACGAGATCATCGCCGATCCGTCGTCGATCGTCGGCTCGATCGGCGTCGTCTCGCAGGGCTTCGGCTTCGTCGGCCTGATCGACAAGCTCGGCGTCGAGCGCCGGGTGCACACCTCCGGCGGTCGCAAGGCGATCCTCGACCCGTTCCGGCCCGAGCGGCCGGAGGACGTCGAGCACCTGCTCCACCTGCAGGAGGAGGTGCACGAGGGCTTCGCCGACCTCGTCAAGGCGCGCCGCGCCGGCCTCCTCGCCGATGACCCGGAGCTGTTCTCCGGGCTGTTCTGGACCGGCCGGACGGCCCTCGGCCTCGGGCTCGTCGATGCGCTCGGCGACCTCAGGACGGCGCTCAGGGCGCGGTTCGGCGATAAGGTCCGCACCCGCCTCTACGGCGCCGAGCGGTCGTGGCCGTGGCGGCGCAGCGGCGTCGGCGTGGACGGACGGATCGCCGACGAACTCATCGCCGCCGTCGAGGCGAGGACCATGTGGGCGCGCTACGGCCTTTGAGGGCCGGCGGAGCCGGAAGAGGAGAAGCCATGCCGCAGTTCGTTCTCTTGGCCGCCGCCGCGGCGGCCGCCTACGCCGGGTGGCGATTCCTGAAGCGCGAGATGACGCGGGTCGAGGCGCGCCTCGACGAGGTGCGGGTGGCCCGACCGGCCCGCCCGGACGCGCCGACGCTGGTGCGCGACCCGGAAACCGGCGTCTACCGTCCGCACGACGGCGCCTGAGGGTCGTCTCCGGACCTGACGAGACCGCCCGCGCGCCCGTCGAGGGCGCTCGCGGCGTCGCCTCGCCCGGACGCCGCCGGCGTGGTACGACCGTCGTCGCGAATTCCCGCGCAGGTTTTGGCGGACGCCCCATGCGGACCTTCCCGACGACGCGGACCGTCCTTATGGCGGTGACGCTCCTGCTTCCGGGCGCGATGAGCCCGGCGCGCGCGGCGGAGGCCGAGGTCTCGATCCTCCGCGTGGCGACCGCGACCGAGCTCCAGCAGGCGTTCTGCGCCGCCGATCCGACGGTCGAGCACATCCTCGTGCTGCCGGCGGCGCTCTTCGTCGACAGCGAGGAGCTCGTCTGCCCGGTCGGGCCGTACAAGCTCTACCGGATCATCGAGCACGACGATCCCGACGACTTCGAGTACTACCTCGATCCGCCGTTCGGAACGGCCGGCCGCCTCGGCTGCGACGGCAAGGCCGGCCGGTCGATGACGGTCATCGCGGTCAACTGCCGGCCGCTCTAGCCGGCGGCGTCCGGCACGATCGGGCCGTCGTCACGCCTCTTCCCACGGAAACGGCCGCACGGTGCCGTCCGCCACGAAGTCGGTCGAGAGGCTGAGCGCCCGCCAGCGCCGGTCGGCCTCGCTCCGCGCGCGGTCGTTCTCCTCCGCGCCGCGGACGGCGTCGCTGCCGAGCAGCAGCCGCAGCGGCGGCTCGGCGAGGCTCGCCAGGTGCAGGATGACCGCCGCCGCCCGCGCCGGGTCGCCCGGCTGATTGCCGCTGTAGTCGCGCTGGAACCGCGCCATCCGGCCGACCGTCGCGTCGTATTCCGGCCGGCCCTCGGCGAGCGTCGTCGACGCGCCGGCGAAGTCGGTGCGGAAGCCGCCGGGCTCGACGATCGTCACCTTGACGCCGAGCGGCCCGACTTCCCTGGCGAGCACCTCCGAAAAGCCCTCGACGCCCCACTTGGCGGCGGCGTAGGCGCCGCGGCCGGCCGGGCCGATGCGCCCGGCGATCGAGGAGACCTGGACGACGTGGCCGGCGCCCTGCGCGCGCAGGAGCGGCAGCGCGGCCTTGGTGACGGTGATGACGCCGAACAGGTTCGTCTCGATCTGCGCCCGGAAGGAGGCGAGGCTCGTGTCCTCGACGGGGCCGACGTCGCCGTAGCCGGCGTTGTTGACGAGGACGTCGAGCCGCCCGAAGGCGTCGACGGCGGTCCTGACCGCGGCGGCGGCCTGCGCCTCGTCGGTCACGTCGAGGGCGGCGAGGCGGACGCGGTCGCCGTGGCGGGCGGCGAGATCGGCGAGGTCGGTTGGATCGCGGGCGGTGGCGACGAGCCGGTGACCGGCGGCGAGCACCGCCTCGGCGAGCGCGTGGCCGAGCCCGCGCGAGCTGCCGGTGATGAGCCAGACCTGCGACATGGGGGCGATCCTCCTGCGGGAGCCGGCGGCGGGCGCCCGCCGGCCGTCGCCCCACGATCACCCGATCTTCGCCCGCCCGTCTTTCCGGCCCGCACGCCCGCCGCGCGCGCCCTCAGCGGCCGGCGTTGAGGAGGCGGATGACGATCCACACCGGGATCACCACCGCCGCGCCGAGCAGCAGGTAGCCGAGCACCTGCTCGACGGCGCCGAAGCCCATCGCGATGATCTGCTCGAAGGAGCGCACAATCCACCGCACGATGCCCATCGGCGTCAGGTCGAAGGCGGCGAGGATCACGCCGACGATCAGCGACAGCACGACGAGCTGCAGCGCGACGCGCGCCGGCGAGCCACCGAGCAGGCGGTTGACGCGGTCGTTCGACATCGGCGGCTCCTTCGTCGTTCCGGCCGCGCGATGCGGCCTCCGCGCATAGATAGGCGAACTCGGGCCGCCCGCGAAGGGCGGGCCTCACCTCTGCGCGGAGGGCCCCGTCTCCTGCGCCTCGAGGCGGTCGGCCTCGCGCGGCGGCTCGCTCCGGGGGATGCGGGCGGTGCGCGGCCGTGCATTCTCTGCGACAACAGCGCGGAACCAGCGGATTCTTGCGAGGACGGAGCGAACCATGAAGATCATCCTCATCGGAGCCGGCGGCACCATCGGCAAGGCCGTGGATGCCGAGCTCAGCTCCCGCCACGAGATCGTGCGGGTCAACCGCAGCAGCGGCGACGTTCGGGTGGACATTTCCGACCCGCAGTCGATCGAGCGGCTCTATCGGCAGGTCGGCTCGTTCGACGCCGTGGTCAGCACCGCGGGCAACGTCCATTTCGGGCCGCTCGAGCAGTTCACGCCCGCGCAGTTCGAGGTCGGCCTCCGCGACAAGCTGATGGGGCAGGTCAACCTGGTGATGCTGGGCCTCGCGCACATCCGCGACGGCGGCTCGTTCACGCTGACGAACGGCCTTCTCAACGACGATCCGATCCGCGGAGGCGTCTCCGCCGCCATGGTCAACGGCGGCCTCGAGGGGTTCGTGCGCAGCGCGGCGATCGAGCTGCCGCGTGGCCTGCGCATCAATGTCGTCAGTCCGACCGTCGTCGAGGAATCGCTGCCGGTCTATGCGCCCTATTTCCGGGGCACCAAGGCCGTGCCGGCGAGCGAGGCCGCGCTCGGCTACGCGAAGAGCGTCGAGGGCGCGCAGACCGGCCGCGTCTACCGCATCGGGTGGTCGCGCGACCACTGACGGCGGCGAACAGCACCGGCGGTGCCGATCCGGCTCCGCCGGTCACTTTTCGACCCGCGCGCCTCACCCCCGCCGCGCCAGGAGCCTCTCCAGCGTCTCGATGCGGTCGGCCTCGCGCGGCGGCTTGTCCCAGCGGATCCGGGCGATGCGCGGGAAGCGCATGGCGATGCCGGACTTGTGCCGCGTCGAGCGCATCAGCCCCTCGAAGGCGACCTCGAAGACGAGGCCCTCGTCGGGCGTGTGGGTGACCTCGCGCACCGGCCCGAAGCGGTTGATGGTGGCGTCGCGGACGAAGCGGTCGATGCGCTTCAGCTCCTCGTCGGTGAAGCCGAAATAGGCCTTGCCGACCGGCACCAGCTCGGCCGCCCCCTCCGGCCCGCGCCAGACGCCGAAGGTGTAGTCGGAATAGTAGGACGAGCGCTTGCCGTGGCCGCGCTGGGCGTACATCAGCACCGCGTCGACGTTCATCGGGTCGCGCTTCCACTTGAACCACGGCCCCTTGGGCCGGCCGGGCAGGTAGAGGCTGTCGCGCCGCTTTAGCATCACCCCCTCGACGGCGGCCGCGTCGACGCCGGCGCCGCCGGCGGCCGGGTCGGCGCGGGCCGCCGCGAGCTCGTCCCAGCCGGTGAAGCCGATCAGCGGCGAGACCGCGATCATCGGCTGGCCGAGGCCGGCGACGAAGGCCTCGAGCCGCCGGCGGCGCTCGGCGAAGGGCAGGCCACGCAGGTCCTCGCCGCCTTCGGCCAGCAGGTCGTAGGCGCGGATCGCCGGCGGGAACTCGGCCAGCATCTTCTGCGTCACGCTCTTGCGGTTCAGCCGCTGCTGCAGCACCGCGAACGGCTCGACCCGGCCGTCGCGGACGATCAGGAGCTCGCCGTCGAGCGCGGCGTCGAAATCGAGCACGCCGAGGAGGTCGGGAAAGGCGGCGGAGACGTCCTCGCCGGTGCGCGAATAGAGGCGCGCGACGCGGCGGCCGTCCGAGAGGCCGGCGGCGGCCTGGACCCGGATGCCGTCCCACTTCCACTCGGCGGCGAACTCCGCCGGGTCGAGGCGGGCGAGCTCGCCCTCGTCGAGCGGCTGCGCCAGCATCGGCGGGCGGAACGGCGTCGGGTCGTCGGTCGACGGGCGCTCGCCGCGCCCCTCGACCCAGGCGAACAGCGTCTCGTAGGGCGGCTCCAGCGCGTGCCAGACCTCCTCGACCGCGTCCGGCTCGATGCCGCCGAGCCCGGCGACCGCGGTCTTGGCGAGGCGGGCGGAGACGCCGACGCGCAGCGCCCCGGTGATGAGCTTCAGGAGCGCCCAGCGCCCGGTCTCGTCGAGGCCGTCGAGGAGGCCCGCGACGAGCGCCGGCAGGTCGCTGCGCGTGCCGGCGGCGAGCGCGCCGACGACCTCGGCGAGGGTCGGCGGCGGCGGCCCGTTGCCGGCGCGCGGCGCCGGCCACATCAGGGCGACGGTCTCCGACAGGTCGCCGACGAAATCGTAGGCGAGGGCGAACAGCACCGGGTCGGTGCGCTCGGCGGCGAGCGCCCGGATGATGCCGGGCTTCGCATGCACGAAGGCGAGCCGCCCGGTCAGCGCGGCCAGCGCCCAGCCGCGGTGGGGATCGGGCGTCGCGCGGAAATAGGCCTCGAGCAGCGCCAGCTTGCCCGTTCGCCGCGGCTCGAAGGCGAGACGGTCGAGCAGGTCGGCGAAGCGGTTCATTCGATCGGCTCGTCGCCGACGTAGACGGGATCGACCGGCAGCCGGATCAGCGCCGGCTCGACGTCGGTCGCGAGCGTCAGCGTTGCGCGGCCGGCCGCGACGATCGGGTCGACGTCGAGCCCGACGGTCGCGGCCCGGACCAGGATGTCGTGGCTCTCGCCGGGGCCGAGGGCGGGGAAGGTGGCGTTGCCGGCTTCGGCCGAGTGGAGGGTGCGGTGCGACCGGCCGCCGTCGAGCGGCGCGAAGTCGATGCGGATGTCGCGGAAGCCGACCCGCCGGTCGGAGCGGTTGGTGAGGACGAGCCGCAGCATCGGCTCGGCGAGCCCCGGCTCGACGCGCGCGACGAGCACGATCGGGTCGCGCCGCAGCGGCAGCCGCGCCACCCACCGCACGAGGAGGAGGACGCCGGCAGCGAGGAGGGCGGCGGCGGCGATGACGAGCCCGGCCAGAAGGATCGCGCTCGTGCTCATGCGGCGTCTCCCGTTGTCGCGCCTTCGCTCTCGTCACCGTAGCCGACGAGCCGAAGCGGGCGGGCGGCGATGCCGCGCTGGGTGCACCAGTGCACCAGAGCGTCCTCCTCGCCGTGGGTGACCCACACCTCGCGGGCGCCGGTCTCGACGATCGTGGTGCAGAGGTCCTCCCAGTCGGCGTGGTCGGAGACGACGAGCGGCAGCTCGACGCCGCGCTGGCGGGCGTGCGCGCGCACCCGCATCCAGCCGGAGGCGAAGGCGGTGATCGGGTCGGCGAAGCGGCGCGACCAGAGGTCGGAGAGCGCGCTCGGCGGGCACAGCACGATCTCGCCGGCCGCCGCCGAGCGCGACTTGCCGGCGGTCGAGATCAAGGGGCCGAGCGGCACGCCCTGCGCCTCGTAGAGCCGGCACAGCGCGACGAGGGCGCCGTGGATGTAGATCGGCCGCTCCCAGCCGGCGGCGCGCAGCAGGGCGATGACGCGCTGCGCCTTGCCCAGCGAATAGGCGCCGACGAGGTGGGCGCGATCGGGAAACACCCCAACCGAGGCGACGAGGCGGGCGATCTCCGCCGCCGCCGGCGGAAAGCGGAACACCGGCAGCCCGAACGTCGCCTCGGTGATGAAGACGTCGCAGGCGATCGGCTCGAAGGGGGCGCAGGTGGGATCCGCCTCGCGCTTGTAGTCGCCCGAGACGACGATGCGGTGGCCGAGCCCCTCGAGGAGGATCTGCGCCGAGCCGAGCACGTGGCCGGCGGGGAAGAACGTCACCGTTGCGCCGCCGAGCGCGATCGGCCGGCCCGGCTCGGCGACCTGGGTCGAGCCGGCGAAGCCCTGGCCGTAGCGCGCCGCCATGATCGCCAGCGTCTCGGCGGTGGCGAGCACGGCGCCGTGGCCTGGCCGGGCGTGGTCGGCATGGCCGTGCGTGATGAGCGCGCGCGCCACCGGCCGCACCGGGTCGACGAACGCGTCGGCCGGCGGCGAGTAGAGGCCGGGCGGGGCAGGCGCGAGGAGCGCCTCGGGGCGCGGCTTCATGGCCATTGCGGGACGCTCAACGTCCGGGTCGCGTCAATCGTTCAATCGGCGCTGCGGCTGCCGGATTCGATCACCTTGCTGGCGACGAGCTTCTTCAGCCGCTTGCGCGCATCGGCGATCGCCTTCGGCAGCACGGGCTTGACCTCCTCGGGCGACATGCCGGGCTTCACGCGGCGGTCGTAGAGGACGTTGAGGATGAACCAGTCGAAGATCCCGAAGCCCGGCACCTCCGAATCGTCGTTGAAGATCGAGTAGGGCAGGGAGCTGTCGTCGTTCACCGGCCCGAGCGCCTGGGTGATCTCCTCGACCATGCAGTGCCGGAACGGCCGCCACGTCTCGCTCGCCGCGATGAAGACGTGGGCGCTCTCGAGCACGCCGCCGCGCCGGCCGCCGGTGACCGCCGAGCAGTGGTTCGATTCGAGGAAGCGGGTGTCGAAGTCGGGCGGCAGGGTCGCACGGATGACCTTGGTGTACTCCGAGCGGTTGACGAGGTGGACCACCATGTCGGCGTCCTCCTTTCGCTTCACCGTGCGGATGTTGAGGTTCGCCACCGTGCGGTTGAGGATGCGGATGAAGCGCTCGATCTGGGCTCGCCGGTCGGTGATCGCCGTGCTGGTCACGAACACCTTGATCGGGCCGGTGAACTTGTGGACCTGATCGGTGTCGGCGACCGTGCCGCCGCCCTCCGCGCCGAACACCGTGCGCATGAAGCCGTCGATGATCTCCTCGTCCGAGAAGGCCAGCGAGACCTCCTCCGGCGTCGGGGCGGGCTTCGGCGCGGCGGCGGCGGGCGAGAGCAGGGCGCCCGCCAGCAGCGCCACGGCCGCGACCAGCCGGAGGCGGGCGGCAAGGCCGAAGGCAGCGGTACACAGGATCATCGGACCGGGCCCCCAGGGTCTCGTCGGACGGCGTCGTCGTCGAACCCCGCCATTTGACCGCGCCGGCGCCGCGGAGACAACCGTTCCTTGCCCGGCCGTGGGGCCGCCGCTCGGCCGTCCGCCCCGCCTTCGCCGGATCGCATACAACTTGCGTGCAATGTCGAAATTGATGCCGAGATATTAGGCATTTTCGGACGCCGCCCGTGCTCGCGGCGGGGGCGCCGGAGGCCGGAGAAATCCAGCAGATCCGCCACGACGGCCGGCGTGGCGACGCTTGGCACGGCGGTTGCGTGAGGGAAGGGCGAGCGGGCCGGGCGCCGACGAGCGCCGACCGCGGTCGCGGCCTCGGCCTCGGCCATCCGCAAAAGCTTTCAAGGGGACCGTCACGCCATGCGTCACACTCGCGCCTCGCTGATCAAGCCGACCCGCCGCGGCCTGCTGCAGGGAGCCGCCGCCGGCGCGCTCCTCACCGGTCTCCTCACCTCCGGCCGCGCCCGCGCCGACGGGCTGACGATCGGCATCGTCTATGTCGGCCCGCGCGACGACTACGGCTGGAACCAGGCCCACGCCGTCGCCGCCGAGGCGCTGAAGGCGGTGCCGGGCGTCACCGTCGTCGAGGAGGAGAACGTGCCGGAGACGATCGCCGTCTCCAAGTCGATGGAGAGCATGATCGAGCTCGACGGGGCGTCGCTGATCTTCGCCACCTCGTTCGGCTACTACGACCCGTACATGCTGGAGATGGCGAAGAAATTCCCCGACGTGCAGTTCCGCCACGCCGCCGGGCTGTGGACCGACACCGCGCCGAAGAACGCCGGCAGCTACTTCTGCTACCTCGACCAGGCCCACTACGTCGACGGCATCGCCGCCGGCCTGTCGTCGAAGTCCGGCAAGCTCGGCTTCGTCGCGGCGAAGCCGATCGGCACGGTGCTGCTCAACATCAACTCGTTCACCCTCGGCGCCAGGAAGGCGAACCCGAACGCCACCGTGCAGGTGATCTTCACCGGCGAGTGGTCGATGCCGGTGCGCGAGGCCGAGGCGGTGAACGCCCTCGTCGACGCCGGCTGCGACGTCATCTCCTGTCACGTCGACAGCCCGAAGGTGGTGATCGAGACGGCCGAGCGCCGCGGCGTCAAGACCTGCGGCCACAACGCCAGCCAGGCGAACCTCGCCCCCAACGGCTTCATCACCGGCGCGGAATACAAGTGGGTGACGATCTACAAGGAGTTCGCCGACATCCTGGCGACCGGCGGGACCCTTCCCAATTTCGTCCGTGGCGGCTATGACAAGGACTACGTGCAGAACACGGCCTATGGTCCCGGCGCGGACGACATCGCCCGAGCCGCCTGCGAGCAGGCGAAGGCGGAGTTGCGGGCAGGCCAGCCGATCTATGTCGGGCCGATAAAGGACAACACGGGCAAGGAGGTCATCCCCGCGGGGACGACCCACGACGCCTACGACGTCTGGCTCGAGAAGACGGACTTCTTGGTTGAGGGCGTGATCGGCTCCACGAGCTGATCGTGCCCGACGGCGGCCGGGATGCCCCCGCTCCCGGCCGCCGTTCCATCTCGGCGACGAGCCGATTTGGCCAAGCCGCTTCCCCGTCTTCCCGAAGCCAGCGTCCGGAGGTCAGGCCCGTGACCGACGTCGCCTCGTCGCCCGCAGCCCTCGCGCCCGCGTTCTCCGAATCGATGGACCGCCTTCGGCGGTCGCTCGAATACGTCGCGATCCCGATCTTCGCGCTCGTCGTCTCCGCGGCGCTGTTCTCGCTGTTCCTGCTCGGCCTCGGCCAGTCGCCGGTGGAGTTCTTCTCGCTCCTCTGGCGCGGCGCCTTCGGCACCTCGTTCTCGCTGCAGAACACCCTGGTGCGCGCCGCGCCGCTGATCTTCACGGCGCTCTGCGTCGCGATCCCGGCGCAGCTCGGCCTCGTCATCATCGGCGGGGAGGGGGCGCTGGTGCTCGGCGGCCTCGCCGCGGCGGTGGTGGCGCTGCCGCTCCTCGGCGCGCCGCCGATCGTCGTGCTCGCGGCGATGCTGCTCGCCTCGCTCCTCGCCGGGGCGGTGTGGATCGGCTTCGTCGGCCTCCTGCGCTTCGGCCGCGGCGTCAACGAGACGATCTCCAGCCTCCTGATGTCCTACATCGCGGTGTCGATCCTCAACTTCGTCGTCGAGGGTCTGCTGCGCGACCCGGCGAGCCCGAACAAGCCGTCGACGCCCTCGATCGGCGAGGCCAACATGGTCGGCAACGTGCCGGGCATCGACGTCCACTGGGGGCTGCCGGTCGGCGTCGCCCTCTGCGTCGTCCTCTACTTCCTGATGCGCCGGACGACCTTCGGCTTCGCCGCCCGGGTGACCGGCGGCAACCTGCGCGCCGCGCAGGGGCAGGGCCTGCCGGTCGGCCGCCTGATCGTCACCGCCGCGGCGATCGCCGGGGCGTGCGCCGGCCTCGCCGGCTTCTTCGAGGTGGCGGCGATCCACGGCAAGGCGAACGCCTCGCTGATCGCCGGCTACGGCTTCACCGGCATCCTCGTCTCGTTCCTCGCCCGCCACAATCCGCTGGTCATCCCGCCGGTGGCCCTCCTCTTCGGCGGCATCGCCGCCGCCGGCGGGCTGGTGCAGCGGCGGATGGGGCTGCCGGACGCCACCATGGTGGTGCTGCAGGGCCTGATCTTCGTCGTGCTGCTCGCCAGCGAGACGCTCTACGGCCGCTTCAAGATCTTCGGGGGAGGGCGCTGACATGGAAGCGACGGATCTCGGCCTCTGGTCGGTGCCGCTGGCGATGTTCGCCGGCGCCATCCGCGTCTCGACGCCGTTCCTCTTCGTCAGCCTCGGCGAGTGCCTGACGGAGAAGTCGGGGCGCATCAACCTCGGCCTCGAGGGCACGCTCGTCTTCGGCGCGATGACCGGCTACGCGGTCTCCTATCTGTCCGGAAACGCCTGGCTCGGCGTGCTGGCGGCGGGCTTCGCCGGCGCGGCGTTCGGCATGCTGCACGCCGGCCTCTGCTCGCTGCCGAAGGTCAACGACATCGCCGTCGGCATCGCGCTGATGCTGTTCGGCGTCGGCCTCGCCTTCTTCTTCGGCAAGGCCTTCATCCAGCCGACGGCGCCGCGGCTGCCGTCGATCTCGCTCGGGGAGTGGTCGGACATCTCGCAGGTGCGCGTGGCGCTCGAGATCAACCCGCTGTTCTTCATCGGCATCGCGCTCGCGGTCCTGATGTGGTGGGCCTTCCGCAACACCCGCTGGGGCCTCGTCGTCCGCACCACCGGCGATTCCGCCGCCGCCGCCCGCGCGCTCGGCAACTCGGTGCTCGGCGTGCGCTTCGTCGCCACCACCGTCGGCGGCTTCCTCGCCGGCGTCGGCGGCTCGTTCCTGTCGCTCTACTATCCGGGCTCGTGGAACGAGGGGCTGTCCTCCGGCCAGGGGCTGATGGCGGTGGCGCTCGTCATCTTCGCGCGCTGGAACCCGCTCGCCTGCTTCCTCGCCGCGCTGCTGTTCGGCGCCGCCGGCGCCCTCGGCCCGGCCCTTCAGTCGATCGGGGTGAGCCAGGGCTACCACTTCTTCAACGCCGCCCCCTACGTCCTGACCCTCCTCATCATGATCGCCTCGTCCTCGCGCACGCGCGCCCTCCGCGGCGCGCCGGGCGAGCTGTCGATCGTCAAGTGACAGACGGAGCCGCCCAGATGACTTCGCTCGCCAAAGCTTCGCTCGCCGCGATCGCCCCCGCCGGCACCACCGTCGACGCCGATCCCTACGCCTGGCCGTTCGACGGCGACCTCCGGCCCGGGAACACCGCCCTCATCATCATCGACATGCAGACCGACTTCTGCGGGCCGGGCGGCTACGTCGACACCATGGGCTATGACCTCTCGCTCACCCGCGCGCCGATCGAGCCGATCAAGGCGGTGCTCGCGGCGATGCGGGCCAAAGGCTTCACCATCATCCACACCCGCGAGGGCCACCGGCCCGACCTCGCCGACCTGCCGGCCAACAAGCGCTGGCGCTCGCGCCAGATGGGGGCGGGCATCGGCGATCCCGGCCCGTGCGGCAAGATCCTCGTCCGCGGCGAGCCGGGCTGGGACATCATCCCCGAGCTCTACCCCGTCGCCGGCGAGCCGATCATCGACAAGCCCGGCAAGGGCTCGTTCTGCGCCACCGACCTCGAGCTCATCCTGCACACCCGCGGCATCCGCAACATCGTCCTGACCGGCATCACCACCGACGTCTGCGTCCACACCACGATGCGCGAGGCGAACGACCGCGGCTTCGAGTGCCTGATGCTGGAGGACTGCTGCGGCGCCACCGACCACGGCAACCACCTCGCCGCGCTGAAGATGATCAAGATGCAGGGCGGGGTGTTCGGGGCGGTCGCGACCTCCGCCGCCTTCCTCGCCGCGATCGGCTGAGGGGAGGGCGCAGCATGGCCGTCGCCGAAGCTTTCGCGACCCTGACCGAGCCCTCCCGCGGCATCGGCGTCGAGACGATCGGCATGACCAAGATCTTCGGGTCGTTCGCCGCCCTCGAGGACGTCTCGATCAACGTCCGTCCCGGCTCGTTCCACGCCCTCCTCGGGGAGAACGGCGCCGGCAAGTCGACGCTCGTGAAGTGCATCCTCGGCTTCTACGAGCCGACCCGCGGCTCGATCCTGGTCGACGGCCGCGAGGTCCAGGTGCGCAACCCGCGCGACGCCCAGGCGCTGAAGATCGGCATGGTCTACCAGCACTTCACCCTGGTGCCGAGCCTCACCGGTGCCGAGAACCTCGTGATCGCCCGCGCCGATGCGCCGGCGATCATCGACTGGCGCAAGGAGACGAGGGGCCTCGAGGCCTTCCTCGACCGGATGCCGTTCCGCGTTCCGCTGTCGAAGCCGGTCTCGAGCCTCTCCGCCGGCGAGAAGCAGAAGCTCGAGATCCTGAAGCAGCTCTATCTCGACCAGCGCTTCCTGATCCTCGACGAGCCGACCTCGGTGCTGACGCCGCAGGAGGCCGACGAGATCCTCGGCCTGCTGCGCGGCATGACCGAGCGCGGCGAGCTCACCGTGCTGATGATCACCCACAAGTTCCGCGAGGTGACGAGCTTCACCGAGGAGGTCTCGATCCTGCGCCGCGGCCGCCTCGTCGGATCCGGCAAGGTCGGCGAGATGTCGACCGACGAGATGGCGCGGCTGATGATCGGCGATCAGACGATCCGCGAGCGCGCCGCCCGCAAGCCGTTCGGCAAGACCGAGGCCGTCATCGACCTCGCCGGCCTCTGCGCCGTCGACGACGAGGGCCTGCCGGCGCTCGCCGCCGTCAACCTCAAGGTCCACGCCGGCGAGATCGTCGGCATCGCCGGCGTCTCCGGCAACGGCCAGAGCGAGCTCATCGAGGTCCTGACCGGCCAGCGCCCGCTGACCGACGGGCGCGTCTTCATCAAGGGCCAGCCGTTCGAGCCGGTGCGGGCCGACATGGACCGCTTCCGCGTCTTCGGCCTGCCCGAGGAGCCGCTCCGCAACGCCGCGGCGCCGCGCATGTCGGTCGCCGAGAACATCGCGCTCCGCTCCTTCGACAAGCCGCCGATCGCGGCGCTGAAGTTCTGGCTGAAGCCGGCGCCGATGCGGAAGATGGCGCGCGACCTGATCAGCCGCTACCGCGTCAAGACGACCTCGCCCGATGCGCCGATCGACACGCTGTCCGGCGGCAACGTGCAGCGGGCGATCCTGGCGCGCGAGCTCTCCGGCGACGTCGACGTGCTCATCGTCGCCAACCCGTGCTTCGGGCTCGACTTCGCCTCGGTGTCGGAGATCCGCTCGCAGATCATGGACCAGCGCAACCGCGGCGCCGCCGTGCTGCTCGTCTCCGAGGACCTCGACGAGATTCTCGAGCTCGCCGACCGGGTAGCGGTGATGTCGGAGGGGGCGATCGACTACGTCGCGCCGATCGGCGAGACCGACCGCACCACCATCGGCCGCCACATGGCCGGGCATTGACCGCTCTTCAAACCCGCGCCGGAGCCCGCCCGATGACGACGCTGACCGTCGACGCCGCGCCCTACGCCTACCCGCTGCCGGAGGCGGCGACCGCCCTCGTCGTCATCGACATGCAGCGCGACTTCGTCGAGCCCGGCGGCTTCGGCGACACGCTCGGCAACGACGTCGGCCGGCTGGCGGCGATCGTGCCGACCGTCGCCCGCCTGCTGGCGCTCGCCCGCCGGCGCGGCTGGACCGTCGTCCACACCCGCGAATCGCACGCCGCCGACCTCTCCGACTGCCCGCCGGCGAAGCGGCTGCGCGGCGCGCCGTCGCTGCGGATCGGCGACGCCGGGCCGATGGGGCGGATCCTGGTGCGCGGCGAGCCGGGCAACGCCATCGTCGACGCCTGCGCCCCGATCGAGGGCGAGATCGTGCTCGACAAGCCGGGCAAGGGCGCCTTCTACGCGACGCCGCTGCAGGAGATGCTGGCGGCGCGCGGCGTCACCCATCTCCTCCTCGCCGGCGTCACCACCGAGGTGTGCGTGCAGACGACGATGCGCGAGGCGAACGACCGCGGCTACGACTGCCTCCTCGTCGAGGACGCGACCGAGAGCTACTTCGCCGCGTTCAAGGCGGCGACCCTGGACATGATTCGGGCGCAGGGCGGCATCGTCGGCTGGACGGCGCCGCTCGCCGCGCTGGAGCGGGCGGCCGGATGACCGGCCGCGCAGCGCCCGCCGCCGTGACGCCCACCCCTGCGGGCGAGGACGGCGCCCCGGAGATCGACCGTCCCGAGGTCGTCGCCGAGGTGCTCGCCGTCTTCGAGCGCTACGAGCGGGCGCTCGTCGAGCGCGACCTCGCCGCGCTCGAGGCGATGTTCTGGGACGGAGACAAGGTCGTCCGCTACGGCATCGCCGAGATCCAGCACGGGCCGGAGGCGATTCGCGCCTGGCGCGCCGCGGCGCCCGTGATCCACCCCTCGCGGCGGCTGTCGCGCACCGTCGTCAGCACCTTCGGCCGCGATTTCGCGACCGTCTCGACCGAGTTCCGCAGCGACGTGCAGCCCGGCCTCGTCGGCCGGCAGATGCAGACGTGGGCGCGGTTTCCGGACGGCTGGCGCGTCGTCGCCGCCCACGTCAGCACCATCCCGGACGAGGACGGCGAGACCGCGTGAGACGCCCCGCCCGTGACCCGGCCCGGCCGCCGGCGCTATGATCGGCCGCAACGAGAAAGTCCAACGGTCCACTGCGATGGATGCCCCGGCCGAGCTCCGCCCAGCCCCTCCCTCGCGCCGCCCGACGCGGGCGGCCGAGGTGCGCCTGCAGATCGCCGACGAGATCGTCAACGGCGTCCTGCAGCCGGGGGCGACGCTCGACGAGAGCGACCTCGCGCGGCGATTCGGCGTCTCGCGCACGCCGGTGCGCGAGGCGATCCGGGCGCTCGCGGCGAGCGGCCTCGTCGAGTCGCGCGCCCACCGCGGCGCCATCGTCGCCCACCCGGCACCGCAGCGGCTGATCGACATGTTCGTCACCATGGCCGAGCTCGAGGCGCTGTGCGCCGGCCTCTCGGCGGTCAACATGACGGCGGCGGAGCGTCGGCGGCTCGCCGGACTGCACGAGACGCTCGGCCACCTCGTCCGCGAGGGCGACCCGCACCGCTACCACGACGTCAACGAGGCCTTTCACGGCGCCATCTACGCCGGCTCGCACAACTCCTATCTCGCCGAGATCACGCTGGAGACGCGGGTGCGCGTGCAGCCGTTCCGCCGCGCGCAGTTCCGGCAGCTCGGGCGCCTGGCCAAGTCGCACGCCGAGCACGACCGCATCGTCACGGCGATTCTGCGCGGCGAGCGGGCCGTCGCCGAAGACGCGATGCGCAACCATATCATCATCGTGCGAACGGCTTACGACCAATACGTCGAAGCTCTCTAGGGGCGGCGGGCGTGCGGCGGCGCGCCACCCTCGGCCGTGCCCGATGGACCTTGCTGCCGGCAGTCGCCTGCGATAAGCCTTGGCCCGTCGGGGCGGGCTCCCCGCGGTTCTCCGCCGCGGGCCGTTTGCTCCGCGTGGATGAGCCTTTAGAATAACTACAGCGGCGGCGCGGCCTCCCGGCGTCGAACGCCGCCGATCGGGGAATGGAAGCGGCCTCGCCTCGGATGCGCCTCGAGCGGCCCCGGCGGGGCTCCTGCGGAGGGTCGCGATCCGGCGAGGATCGTGACGACGGCGGCTCGCGTCGCCGTGGACGGCAGATCGTTCCGCCCGGCGACCCGCGCCGGTCAGGCCGGTCGGCAGGTGACGCACGGACGGGCTTCTGATGGAAGACTTTCTCAAAGACTACATACCGATCGTCATCTTCCTCGCCGTCGCGCTCGGCATCGGGTTGGCGCTCCTCGTCTCGCCGTTCCTCGTCGCCTTCTCGCGGCCGGACGCCGAGAAGCTGTCGGCCTACGAGTGCGGCTTCAACGCCTTCGACGACGCGCGCATGAAGTTCGACGTCCGGTTCTATCTGGTGTCGATCCTCTTCATCATCTTCGACCTCGAGGTCGCCTTCCTGTTCCCCTGGGCGATCACGTTCGGCACCCTCGGCTGGTTCGGCTTCTGGTCGATGATGATCTTCCTCGGCGTGCTCACCATCGGCTTCGTCTACGAGTGGAAGAAGGGGGCCCTCGAATGGGATTGACCGCTCCGGCCTCGCCCGGCGGCACGCTCGTCGCCCCCCGCCCCAAGGGCCTCGTCGACCCGCGCACCGGCAAGCCGGTCGGCGCCGACGACCCGTTCTTCGCCGGCGTCAACGACGAGCTCGCCGACCGCGGCTTCCTCGTCACCACCGCCGACGAGCTGATCACCTGGGCGCGCACCGGCTCGCTGATGTGGATGACCTTCGGCCTCGCCTGCTGCGCGGTCGAGATGATGCAGATGTCGATGCCGCGCTACGACTGCGAGCGCTTCGGCTTCGCCCCGCGCGGCAGCCCGCGCCAGTCCGACGTGATGATCGTCGCCGGCACGCTGACCAACAAAATGGCGCCGGCGCTGCGCAAGGTCTACGACCAGATGCCGGAGCCCCGCTACGTCATCTCGATGGGCTCGTGCGCCAACGGCGGCGGCTACTACCACTACTCCTACTCGGTGGTGCGCGGCTGCGACCGGGTGGTGCCGGTCGACATCTACGTCCCCGGCTGCCCGCCGACCGCCGAGGCGCTGCTCTACGGCGTTCTGCTCCTGCAGAAGAAGATCCGCCGGACCGGCACGATCGAGCGCTGAGCGGCGGGAAGGCGAGAGATGGCGATGGCCGAATCGGACGAGGCGCTGACGGAGCTCGGCGACTATCTCACCCAGGCGCTCGGGCCGGCGCTCGCCGGGCTCAAGCACGCCTACGGCGAGCTGACGCTCGAGGTCGAGAGCGGACGGCTGATCGAGGTGATGCGGCTGCTGCGCGACGACGTGCGCTGCGGCTTCGTCTCGGTGATCGACGTCTGCGGCGTCGACTGGCCGGCGCGGCTGCGCCGCTTCGACGTCGTCTACCACCTCCTGTCGCCGCGCCAGAACCTGCGCATCCGCGTCAAGGTCGAGGCCGACGAGACGACGCCCGTGCCGTCGATCACGCCGCTCTTCCCGGGCGCCGACTGGTTCGAGCGCGAGACCTACGACCTCTACGGCGTGCTGTTCGTCGGCCATCCGGACCTGCGCCGGATCCTCACCGACTACGGCTTCGACGGCCATCCGCTGCGCAAGGACTTCCCCGTCACCGGCTTCGTCGAGGTGCGCTACGACGACGAGCTGAAGCGGGTCGTCTACGAGCCGGTGCGCCTCACCCAGGAATTCCGATCCTTCGACTTCCTGTCGCCGTGGGAGGGTCCGCAGTACGACCTCCCGGGCGATGAGAAAGCCAAGGGGTAGCGGCAGTGGGCATCCGGGCACTGGTATCGAGCAGCAGGCAGCCGGCGTTCGCGGGAGCAACGGCAGTCGGCAGTCGGCAGTCGGCAGTCGCGCGCGGGACGGCGGTCGTCCGTCGGCGGTCGGCCGTGGAGACGCGGGGGCAGGGCCGTGTCGGAAATTCGCTCGTATCGCGATCTGCGCGTATGGCGCGAAGCCATGGACCTGGCGGTCGAGTGCTACCGATTGACGTCCGACTTTCCGAGATCGGAAATGTTCGGAATGACGAGCCAGATCAGACGCTCGAGTGCGTCGGTCGCGGCGAACATTGCCGAGGGCTACGGGCGCCAGAGCAGCGGCTCGTATGTCCAGTTTCTCAGGGTCGCGCAGGGCTCGCTGAAGGAGCTGGAGACCTTTCTGCTCCTCGCCGAGCGGGTCGGGCTGACGCCCGGCGAGCCGATCGCGGGGCTGCTCGATGCCAGCGATACGGTCGGGAAGATGCTGCAGTCGCTGATCCGGTCGGTCGAGGGAGCGCCGAAGGCTTGAACGCCGATCGCCGCCCGACTGCCGACTGCCGACTGCCTACTGCCGACTGCCAATTGCCCACTGCCTCTTGGGATCGCTCCGATGGCTGAGGCCGAAGTCCGCAACTTCAACATCAACTTCGGCCCGCAGCACCCGGCGGCGCATGGCGTTCTTCGGCTCGTGCTGGAGCTCGACGGCGAGGTCGTGACGCGGGTCGACCCGCACATCGGGCTCCTGCACCGCGGCACCGAGAAGCTGATCGAGCAGAAGACCTATCTGCAGGCGATCCCCTATTTCGACCGGCTCGACTACGTCGCGCCGATGAACCAGGAGCACGCCTTCTCGCTCGCCGTCGAGCGACTGCTCGGCATCGACGTGCCGCGCCGCGCGCAGCTCATCCGGGTGCTCTATTCGGAGATCGGGCGGCTCCTGTCGCACCTCCTCAACATCACCACGCAGGCGCTCGACGTCGGCGCGCTCACCCCGCCGCTGTGGGGCTTCGAGGAGCGCGAGAAGCTGATGGTGTTCTACGAGCGGGCCTCCGGCGCGCGGATGCACGCGGCCTATGTGCGGCCGGGCGGCGTGCACCAGGACCTGCCGCCGGCGCTCGTCGACGACATCGAGGGCTTCTGCGACCCGTTCCTGAGGTTCGTCGACGACCTCGAGGGGCTCCTCTCCGAGAACCGCATCTTCAAGCAGCGCAACGTCGACATCGCCGTCGTCAGCCTCGAGGACTGCTGGGCGTGGGGCTTCTCGGGCGTGATGGTGCGCGGCTCCGGCGCCGCCTGGGACCTCAGGAAGTCGCAGCCCTACGAGTGCTACGCCGAGCTCGACTTCGACATTCCGGTCGGCAAGAACGGCGACTGCTACGACCGCTACCACATCCGCGTCGAGGAGATGCGGCAGTCGGTCCGCATCATGAAGCAGTGCATCGAGCGGCTGCGCCGGCCGGACGGGCAGGGGCCCGTCCACTCCAATCAGGGCAAGGTGGTGCCGCCGAAGCGGGCCGACATGAAGCGCTCGATGGAAGCGCTCATCCACCACTTCAAGCTCTACACCGAGGGCTACAAGGTGCCGCCCGGCGAGGTCTACGCCGCGGTCGAGGCGCCGAAGGGCGAGTTCGGCGTCTACCTCGTCTCCGACGGCAGCAACAAGCCCTACCGCTGCAAGATCCGGGCGCCCGGCTTCGCCCACCTGCAGGCCATGGATTTCCTGTGCCGCGGCCACCTCCTGGCCGACGTCTCGGCGATCCTCGGCTCGCTCGACATCGTGTTCGGTGAGGTTGATCGCTGATGTCCGTCCGTCGTCTCCATCACGAGCAGCCGGCGTCCTTCGCCTTCACGCCCGAGAACCTCGAATGGGCGCGCACCGTGATCGCGCGCTACCCGGAAGGCCGCCAGCAGAGCGCGATCATCCCGCTGCTCTGGCGCGCGCAGGAGCAGGAGGGCTGGGTCACCGAGCCCTGCATCCGCCACCTGGCAGAAATGCTCGGCATGGCGACGATCCGCGTGCTCGAGGTCGCGACCTTCTACACGATGTTCCAGCTCTCCCCGGTGGGGAAGAAGGCGCACGTCCAGGTGTGCGGCACGACGCCGTGCCAGCTGCGCGGCGCCGAGGACCTGATGACGATCTGCAAGCGGCGCATCCACGAGGAGCCGTTCCACCTCTCGGCCGACGGCGACTTCTCCTGGGAGGAGGTCGAGTGCGCCGGCGCCTGCGTCAACGCGCCGATGGTGCAGATCTTCAAGGATACCTACGAGGACCTGACGCCGGAGAGCTTCGAGGCGCTCCTCGACGGTTTCGCCAAGGGCACGCCGCCGAAGCCCGGCCCGCAGATCGACCGCCAGCTGTCCGCCCCCGAGGGCGGCCCGACGACCCTGACCGACCTCGCGGCCATCCTGCGCGGTCCCGGCCAGAAGACCGCCGCTCCCGCGGAGGCGGCGCCCGCCGCTGCCGCCGAACCCGCCAAGTCGTGACGAGAGGCCCTCGATGCTCTCCGACAAGGACCGGATCTTCACCAATCTCTACGGGCTCCACGACTGGGGTCTGAAGGGTGCCCTGGCGCGTGGCCAGTGGGACGGCACCAAGGAGATGATCGACAAGGGCCGCGACTGGATCATCGACCAGATGAAGGCCTCGGGCCTGCGCGGCCGCGGCGGCGCCGGCTTCCCGACCGGCCTCAAGTGGTCGTTCATGCCGAAGCAGCCCGCCGAGGGCCGGCCGCACTACCTCGTCGTCAACGCCGACGAGTCGGAGCCCGGCACCTGCAAGGACCGCGAGATCATGCGGCACGACCCGCATACGCTGGTCGAAGGCTGCCTGATCGCGAGCTTCGCGATGGGCGCGCACGCCGCCTACATCTACGTCCGCGGCGAGTTCATCCGTGAGCGCGAGCGGCTGCAGGCCGCCATCGACCAGGCCTACGAGGCCGGCCTCATCGGCAAGAACAACGTCCACGGCTGGGACTTCGACTGCTACGTCCACCACGGCGCCGGCGCCTACATCTGCGGCGAGGAGACGGCGCTGCTCGAGAGCCTCGAGGGCAAGAAGGGCCAGCCGCGGCTGAAGCCGCCGTTCCCGGCCAACATGGGCCTCTACGGCTGCCCGACGACGGTCAACAACGTCGAATCGATCGCGGTCGCGCCGACCATCCTGCGCCGCGGCGGCGCCTGGTTCGCCGGCCTCGGCAAGCCGAACAACACCGGCACCAAGCTCTTCTGCATCTCCGGGCACGTGAACAAGCCGTGCACCGTCGAGGAGGAGATGGGCATCAGCTTGCGCGAGCTCATCGACCGGCACTGCGGCGGCGTGCGCGGCGGCTGGGACAACCTGCTCGCCGTCATCCCCGGCGGCTCGTCGGTGCCGCTCCTGCCGGCCGCGCAGTGCGACGACCTCTCGATGGACTTCGACACCCTCCGGAACCTCAAGTCGGGCCTCGGCACGGCGGCGGTGATCGTGATGGACAAGTCGACCGACGTCATCAAGGCGATCGCCCGGCTGTCGCACTTCTACAAGCACGAGAGCTGCGGCCAGTGCACCCCGTGCCGCGAGGGCACCGGCTGGATGTGGCGGGTGATGGAGCGCCTGGTGAAGGGCGAGGCGGAGAAGCGCGAGATCGACCTCCTGCTGCAGGTCACGACGCAGGTCGAGGGGCACACCATCTGCGCCCTCGGCGATGCCGCCGCGTGGCCGATCCAGGGGCTCATCCGCCACTTCCGCCCGCTCATCGAGGAGCGGATCGACCGCTACCACGCGGCCCACGCCATGGCGGCGGAGTGACGACGATGAAGCTGGAGGGCGTCAAGCAGCGCTTGGAGGCGAGCCGCGCGGACCTCTCGGGGTCGGTGTTCGCCGACGTGTCGCTGTCCGGCTCGACCTTCGAGGACGTCAACCTCTCGGGCTGGACCGTGCGCGACGCCAACGTCTCGGGCCTGCGCCTCGACAACGCCAACCTCGCCGGCGCGCGGATCTCCGACGTGAACCTCGCGGGCGTGGCGATCAGCGATTGCAGGCTCGACGGGATGACCATCGACGGGGTGGCGGTGACTGATCTCTTCGCCGCCTACCGCGCGCGACCGATGCTTGAGGGCTGAGAGCGATCATGGCCAAGATCATCATCGACGGCGTCGAGGTGGATGTGCCGCCGGAGTACACGCTCCTGCAGGCGGCTGAGGAGGCCGGCGCCGAGGTGCCGCGCTTCTGCTTCCACGATCGGCTGTCGATCGCCGGCAACTGCCGCATGTGCCTCGTCGAGGTGAAGGGCGGGCCGCCGAAGCCGACCGCCTCCTGCGCCATGGCGGTGAAGGACCTCCGGCCCGGCCCGAACGGCGAGCCGCCGGAGGTGTTCACCAAGACGCCGATGGTCAAGAAGGCGCGCGAAGGGGTGATGGAGTTCCTGCTCATCAACCACCCCCTCGACTGCCCGATCTGCGACCAGGGCGGCGAGTGCGACCTGCAGGACCAGTCGATGGCCTACGGCGTCGCCGGCTCGCGCTTCCGCGAGAACAAGCGCGCCGTCGAGGACAAGTACATCGGCCCGCTCGTCAAGACGGTGATGACGCGCTGCATCCAGTGCACCCGCTGCGTCCGCTTCACGACCGAGATCGCCGGCGTGCCGGACCTCGGACTGACCGGCCGCGGCGAGGACGTGGAGATCACCACCTATCTCGAGCACGCGATGGCCTCCGAGCTGCAGGGCAACGTCGCCGACCTCTGCCCGGTCGGCGCGCTGACCCACAAGCCGTTCGCCTTCAAGGGCCGCTCGTGGGAGTTCGGCAAGACCGAGTCGGTCGACGTCATGGACGCCGTCGGCACCAACATCCGCGTCGACAACCGCGGCCGCGAGGTGATGCGCATCCTGCCCCGCCTCAACGAGGCGGTGAACGAGGAGTGGATCTCCGACAAGAGCCGCTACATCGTCGACGGGCTGAAGACGCAGCGCCTCGACCGGCCCTATGTGCGCCGTGACGGCCGGCTCGTCGCCGCCTCGTGGAGCGAGGCCTTCGCGGCGATCGCGGCGAAGCTGAAGGCGACCACGCCGAACCGCGTCGGCGCCGTCGCCGGCGACCTCGCGAGCGTCGAGGAGATGTTCGCCTTCACCGACCTGATGGGCCGCCTCGGCGTCGCGAGCCTCGACTGCCGGCAGGACGGCGCCAAGCTCGACCCGGCGCTCGGCCGTGCGAGCTATCTCTTCAACCCGACCATCGCCGGGATCGAGGACGCCGACGCGATCCTCCTCGTCGGCACCGACCCGCGCCATGAGGCGGCCGTCCTCAACGCCCGAATCCGCAAGCGCTGGCGCGGCGGCACCCTGCCGATCGGCCTGATCGGCCAGCCGACCGAGCTGACCTACGCCTACGAGATGCTCGGCGCCGGGCCCGAGACCCTGAAGGACGTCGCCGCCGGCAAGCACTCGTTCGCCGACGTGCTCGCCAAGGCCGAGCGGCCGATGGTCGTCGTCGGGCAGGGCGCGCTGGCGCGGCCGGACGGCGCGGCGATCCTGGCGCTCGCCGCCCGCGCGGCGGTCGCCGCCGGCGCCGTCGGCCCCGACTGGAACGGCTTCGCGGTCCTGCACACGGCGGCCGGCCGCGTCGGCGGCCTCGATGTCGGCGCGGTCCCGGGTCCGGGTGGTCTCGACGTCGCGGGCATGGTCGCGGCGGCCGGGGCCGGCGCGCTCGACGTTCTGTTCCTGCTCGGCGCCGACGAGATCGACATGGCGGCGCTCGGCCAGGCCTTCGTCGTCTACATCGGCAGCCACGGCGATGCCGGCGCGCACCGCGCCGACGTCATCCTGCCGGGCGCCGCCTACACCGAGAAGCCGGGCACCTGGGTCAGCACCGAGGGCCGCGTGCAGCGCGGCAACCGCTCGGCCTTCCCGCCCGGCGAGGCGCGCGAGGACTGGGCGATCCTCAGGGCGCTGTCGGCCGTCGTCGGGGCGCAGCTCCCCTACGACTCGCTCGGCGCGCTGCGGGCGGCGATGGTCGCCGCGCACCCGCATCTCGAGGCGGTCGACGTCGTCACGCCGGCCGATCCGGCGGCGGTGACGGCGCTCGCCGAGCGGGGCGGCGACCCGGCGTCGGCGCCCTTCCGGCCGGCGGTGGCGGATTTCTACCTCACGAACCCGATTGCGCGCGCGTCCGCGACGATGGCCGAGTGTTCGGCCCTCGCCCGCGGGCGAGTCGCCGAGGCGGCCGAGTGACCGGGGCGAAGCGATGAACGAGTTCTGGACGTCCTACGCGCTGCCGTTCCTGATCATCCTGGGGCAGAGCCTCCTGATGGTGGTGGTGCTGCTCGTCATCATCGCCTACATCCTCTACGCCGACCGCAAGGTGTGGGCGGCGGTGCAGATGCGGCGCGGGCCGAACGTCGTCGGCCCGTGGGGGCTCCTGCAGTCCTTCGCCGACCTGCTGAAGTTCGTCCTCAAGGAGCCGACCATCCCGTCGGGCTCCGACAAGGTGATCTTCCTCCTGGCGCCGCTCGTCACCACCACGCTCGCGATCGCCGGCTGGGCGGTGATTCCGGTCGCCGACGGCTGGGTGATCGCCGACATCAACGTCGGCATCCTCTACATCTTCGCGATCTCCTCGCTCGGCGTCTACGGCATCATCATGGGTGGCTGGGCGTCGAACTCGAAGTACCCGTTCCTGTCGGCGCTGCGCTCGGCGGCGCAGATGGTCTCCTACGAGGTGTCGATCGGCTTCGTGATCGTCACGGTGCTGCTCTGCGTCGGCTCGCTCAACCTCTCCGACATCGTCCGCGCCCAGGCCGACTCCGGCCTCGCCTCGCTGCTCGGGGTGCCGTGGCTGACCTTCCTCAACTGGTACTGGCTGCCGCTGTTCCCGATGTTCATCGTGTTCTTCATCTCGGCGCTCGCCGAGACGAACCGGCCGCCGTTCGACCTCGTCGAGGCGGAGTCCGAGCTCGTCGCCGGCTTCATGGTCGAGTACGGCTCGGCGCCGTACATGATGTTCATGCTCGGCGAGTACGTGGCGATCGCGCTGATGTGCGCGATGACCTCGATCCTGTTCCTCGGCGGCTGGCTGCCGCCGATCGACGTCGTGCCGTTCACCTGGGTGCCCGGCATCGTCTGGTTCCTGCTCAAGGCTCTCGCCGTCTTCTTCATGTTCGCCATGGTGAAGGCGATGGTTCCCCGCTACCGCTACGACCAGCTGATGCGGCTCGGCTGGAAGGTGTTCCTGCCCCTGTCGCTCGCCATGGTGTTCGTGGTGGCCGCGGTACTCCAGCTGACCGGCTGGGTTCCCCTCCCGGTCCGCTAAGAAAGGCTCGTCCCATGGCACTCGCCCAGGCCGCCAAAGGATTGCTGCTGCAGGAGTTCGTCTCGGCGTTCTTCCTGACCATGCGGTATTTCTTCAAGCCGAAGTCGACCCTCGCCTATCCGTTCGAGAAGGGGCCGATCAGCCCGCGCTTCCGCGGCGAGCACGCGCTCCGCCGCTATCCGAACGGCGAGGAGCGGTGCATCGCCTGCAAGCTGTGCGAGGCGATCTGCCCGGCCCAGGCGATCACCATCGAGGCCGGCCCGCGCCGCAACGACGGCACGCGGCGGACGACCCGCTACGACATCGACATGGTGAAGTGCATCTACTGCGGCTTCTGCCAGGAGGCCTGCCCGGTCGACGCGATCGTCGAGGGGCCGAACTTCGAGTTCGCGACCGAGACGCGCGAGGAGCTCTACTACGACAAGGACAAGCTGCTCGCGAACGGCGCGCGGTGGGAGCGCGAGCTCGCCCGCAACATCGAGATGGATGCGCCCTACCGCTGAGGCGGCGGGGCGGAGGGGGCGCCGCGAGGCGCGCCGGGACTGACGACTGCGGCGCGCCGTCCGGCGCGCCGATCAACGAAGGCGGGGCCGTCGGCGCCGCCGGCAGCCGGGGACAACCGGGGGCAAGGCATGATCCTGCAAACCCTGTTCTTCTACATCTTCGCGGCGGTGACCGTGGCGTCGGCCTTCATGGTCATCTCGTCGCGCAACCCGGTGCACTCCGTGCTGTTCCTGATCCTCGCCTTCTTCAGCGCGGCGGGGCTCTTCATCCTGCTCGGCGCCGAGTTCCTGGCGATGATCCTGGTCGTCGTCTACGTCGGCGCCGTCGCGGTGCTGTTCCTGTTCGTCGTGATGATGCTCGACGTCGACTTCGTCGCGCTGCGGCAGGGATTCCTGCAGTACCTGCCGGTCGGCGCGCTGGTCGGCATCATCCTCCTGTTCGAGCTCCTGATGGTCGTCGGCGCCTGGGTGATCGCGCCGGAGGTGCTGAGCGCGCCGGTGGCGGCGATCCCGCTGCCGACCGACAAGAGCAACACCGTGGCGCTCGGGGAGATCCTCTACACGCGCTACGTCTACTTCTTCCAGGCGGCGGGCATGGTGCTGCTCGTCGCGATGGTCGGTGCGATCGTGCTGACGCTGCGCCACAAGGAAGGCGTCAAGCGGCAGTCGGTCCCCGCCCAGAATGCCCGCACCAAGGCGACGGCGATCGAAGTCCGCAAGGTCACGCCCGGCAAGGGCGTCTAGGGCGGTCTGGCGAGCGCAGGGGCGAACGAGGCAAGTGATGGCGGTCGGTCTTTCACACTATCTGGCGTTGGCGGCGATCCTGTTCACCCTCGGGGTGTTCGGCATCTTCCTCAACCGGAAGAACGTCATCGTCATCCTGATGTCGATCGAGCTCATCCTGCTCGCGGTCAACATCAACTTCGTCGCCTTCTCCGCCTTCCTCGGCGACCTCGTCGGCCAGGTGTTCGCGCTCCTGGTGCTGACGGTCGCGGCCGCCGAGGCGGCCATCGGGCTCGCCATCCTCGTCGTCTACTACCGCAACCGAGGGTCGATCGCGGTGGAAGACATCAACATGATGAAGGGCTGAGGACGTGTATCACCTCATCGTCTTTCTGCCGCTTCTCGGCTTCCTGATCGCCGGCCTGATCACGCTCCTCGGCTCCTCGTCGAACGTGCCGCCGCCGAGCGGCGACGCGCACGACGGCCACGGCGGCGGCCACGCGCCGGCGCCCGCCCGCGCCGCGACCGGCCACGGGGCGGCCCACGGCGCCTCCGGTCACGCTGCCGCCGCGCACGGCGCGCACGAGGAGGAGCACGTCCACGCCGCGCCGGGCGCCCGCGCGGCCGAGCTCGTGACGACGAGCCTCCTGTTCCTCACCGCGATCCTTTCGTGGGTCGCCTTCTTCCGCCACGGCTTCGGCGACGAGGGCAAGGCCACCATCGATCTCGCGAACTGGATGACCTCCGGCACGCTGTCGGTCGAGTGGTCGCTCCGCATCGACACGCTCACCGTCGTCATGCTGGTGGTCGTCAACACCGTGTCGTCGCTCGTCCATCTCTACTCGATGGGCTACATGAGCCACGACCCGTACCGGCCGCGCTTCTTCGCCTACCTGTCGCTGTTCACCTTCGCCATGCTGATGCTGGTGACCTCCGACAACCTCGTGCAGATGTTCTTCGGCTGGGAGGGCGTCGGCCTCGCGAGCTACCTCCTGATCGGCTTCTGGTTCCAGAAGCCCTCGGCGAACGCCGCCGCCATCAAGGCCTTCGTCGTCAACCGCGTCGGCGACTTCGGCTTCGCGCTCGGCATCTTCGGCGTCTTCGTCGTCACCGGCTCGGTCGCCTTCGACCAGATCTTCGCCCAGGCGCCGAGCCTCGCCGACCGGCCGATGGACTTCCTCGGCCAGCAGTGGGACGCGATGACCGTCATCTGCCTGCTCCTCTTCATGGGGGCGATGGGCAAGTCGGCGCAGTTCCTGCTGCACACCTGGCTGCCGGACGCGATGGAGGGCCCGACGCCGGTCTCCGCGCTCATCCACGCGGCGACGATGGTCACGGCCGGCGTGTTCATGGTGGCGCGCCTGTCGCCGCTGTTCGAGCAGGCGCCGGCGGCGCTCGAGGTCGTCACCTTCATCGGCGCGACGACCGCCTTCTTCGCGGCGACGATCGGCTGCACGCAGTACGACATCAAGCGCGTGATCGCCTACTCGACCTGCTCGCAGCTCGGCTACATGTTCGCCGCCCTCGGCGTCGGCGCCTACTCGGTCGCCATCTTCCACCTGTTCACGCACGCCTTCTTCAAGGCGCTGCTGTTCCTCGCCTCCGGCTCGGTGATCCACGCCGTCGGTGGCGAGCAGGACATGCGCAAGATGGGCGGCCTCAGGACGAAGATCCCGGTCACCTTCTGGACGATGCTGTTCGGCGGCCTCGCGCTCACCGGCTTCCCGTTCACCGCCGGCTACTACTCGAAGGACGCCATCATCGAGGCGACCTTCGCGAGCCACAATTCCTTCGCCGAGTACGCCTTCTGGCTGACGACCGCCGCGGCGCTGCTGACCGCGTTCTACACCTGGCGCCAGATGTTCATGACGTTCTTCGGCAAGCCGCGCGCCTCGGCCGCGGTGATGAAGCACGTGCACGAGTCGCCCTGGGTGATGCTGATCCCGCTGCTGGTGCTGTCGCTCGGCGCCCTGTTCGCCGGCGCCGTGTTCCACGGCTTCTTCATCGGCGAGGACTACGAGCACTTCTGGAAGGGCGCGCTCTACACCGGGCCGGACAACCACATCCTGCACGCGATGCACGAGCTGCCGGCCTGGGTGTCGTTCGCGCCGTCGGTGGCGATGCTGATCGGACTCCTGATCGCCGTCTACGCCTACATCCTGAAGCCCGACGTCCCGGCCGAGTTCGTCGCCCGGCACCACGTGCTGCACAGCTTCCTGCTGAACAAGTGGTACTTCGACGAGATCTACGACTTCCTGTTCGTCCGGCCGGTGAAGTGGCTCGGCCGCTTCCTCTGGAAGGAGGGCGACGGGCGCGTGATCGACGGGTTCGGGCCGGACGGCGTGTCGGCGCGCGTGCTCGACGTCACCCGTAGCGTGGTCCGTCTGCAGACCGGCTACCTCTACCACTACGCGTTCGCGATGCTGATCGGCGTCGCGCTGTTGATCACCTGGGCGATGTTCGCGGGCGGGGGCACCCACTGATGAGCGACTGGCCGCTGCTCTCCATCGTCACCTTCCTGCCGCTCGTCGGCGTCCTGTTCATCCTCGCGGTGCGCGGCGACGACGACGGCGCGCAGTCGAACATCCGCCGCGTCGCCCTGATCACGACGGTCTTCACCTTCCTCGTCTCGCTGCTGATCTGGGTGCACTTCGACCCCGCCGAGCCGGGCTTCCAGCTCGTCGAGGAGATGCCGTGGCTCGGCGGCATGATGGTCTACAAGATGGGCGTCGACGGCATCTCGATGCTGTTCGTCATCCTGACGACCTTCCTCATGCCGTTCTGCATCCTGGCCAGCTGGGAGTCGATCCATACCCGCGTCAAGGAGTACATGATCGCCTTCCTGGTGCTCGAGACGCTGATGATCGGCGTCTTCAGCGCCCTCGACATGGTGCTCTTCTACGTCTTCTTCGAGGGCGGCCTCATCCCGATGTTCATCATCATCGGCGTGTGGGGCGGGCCGCGGCGCGTCTACGCGAGCTTCAAGTTCTTCCTCTACACGCTGGCCGGCTCGGTGCTGATGATGCTCGCCCTGATGGCGATGTACTGGCAGGCCGGCACCACCGACATCGTCAAGCTGCTCGACTACCCGTTCCCGGTCGCCATGCAGCCGTGGCTGTGGTTCGCCTTCCTCGCCTCCTTCGCGGTGAAGATGCCGATGTGGCCGGTGCACACCTGGCTGCCCGACGCGCACGTCGAGGCGCCGACGGCCGGATCGGTGATCCTGGCCGGCATCCTCCTGAAGATGGGCGGATACGGCTTCCTGCGCTTCTCGCTGCCGATGTTCCCGGTGGCGAGCGCCGACTTCGCGCCGTTCATCTACGTGCTGTCGGTGGTGGCGATCATCTACACCTCGCTGGTCGCGCTGATGCAGGAGGACATGAAGAAGCTCATCGCCTACTCGTCGGTCGCCCACATGGGCCTCGTGACGATGGGCATCTTCACGGCCACCGAGCAGGGCGTGCAGGGCAGCATCTTCCTGATGCTCTCGCACGGCATCGTCTCGGCGGCGCTGTTCCTCTGCGTCGGCGTCGTCTACGACCGCCTGCACACCCGTGAGATCGCCGCCTATGGCGGCCTCGTCGCACGGATGCCGTGGTATGCGTTCGCCTTCATGGTGTTCACCATGGCGAACGTCGGCCTGCCCGGCACGTCGGGCTTCGTCGGCGAGTTCCTGACGCTGCTCGCGGCCTTCGAGGTCAACACCTTCGTGGCGTTCTTCGCGACCACCGGCGTCATCCTCTCGGCCGCCTACGCGCTCTGGCTCTACCGCAAGGTGATCTTCGGCGTGCTGGAGAAGGACCGGCTGAAGAGCATGCTCGACCTCAGCGTGCGCGAGAAGGTGATGCTCCTGCCGCTCGTCGTGCTGACGATCCTCTACGGGGTCTGGCCGGCGCCGGTCCTGGACGTTACGGCGGCCTCGGTGGCGGAGCTCGTCACCAAGGTCGATGCGGCGGTGAATGCGGCCGAGACGGCGATGGCCGCCGGCGCCGCGACGATCCGCTGAGCGCGGGCGAGAAGAGAGGCACGAGGCGATGGCGAGCCTTCCCGACCTGATGCCGGCGCTGCCGGAGATCCTGATCGCGCTCGGAGCGCTGGTGCTCCTGATGGTCGGCGTCTTCGCCGGCGAGCGCTCGACGACGCTCGTCACCGGCATGTCGGTGGCGCTGATCGTCGTGGTGGCGATCCTCCTCGTCGTCGACCCGGTCTACGGCGAGACCTTCGCCGGCGCCTTCGTGTTCGACGAGTTCGCCCGCTACATGAAGGTGCTGGCGCTGATCGGCTCGGGCCTCGCGATCACGATGTCGGTCGCCTTCGCCCGTGCCGCCCGCTTCGAGCGCTTCGAGTACCCGATCCTCATCCTGCTCGCGACGCTCGGCATGATGGTGATGATCTCGGCCGGCGACATGATCTCGCTCTATCTCGGCATCGAGCTGATGAGCCTCGCCTCCTACGTGGTGGCCGCGATCAACCGCGATTCCGAGCGCTCGACCGAGGCCGGCCTCAAGTACTTCGTGCTCGGCGCGCTCTCCTCGGGCATGCTGCTGTACGGCATGTCGCTGGTCTACGGCTTCACCGGCGAGACGACCTTCCAGGCGATCGCCGCCCGGCTGACCACCGAGGGCTCCTCGCTCGGCCTCGTCTTCGGCCTCGTGTTCGTGCTCGCCGGCCTCTCCTTCAAGGTCTCGGCGGTGCCGTTCCACATGTGGACGCCCGACGTCTACGAAGGCGCGCCGACGCCGGTCACCGCCTTCTTCGCCGCCGCGCCGAAGGTGGCCGCGATGTCGATCCTGGTGCGCATCGTCGTCGATGCGTTCCAGCCGGTCGCCCACGATTGGCAGCAGATCATCGCCTTCGTCTCGATCGCCTCGATGGTGCTCGGCGCCTTCGCGGCGATCGGCCAGCGCAACATCAAGCGCCTGATGGCCTACTCGTCCATCGGCCACGTCGGCTTCGCGCTCGTCGGCCTCGCCGCCGGCACCGAGGCGGGGATCACCGGGCTCATCGTCTACCTGTCGATCTACGTCGCGATGACCGCCGGCGCCTTCGCCTGCATCCTGGCGATGCGGCGCAAGGACGGCATGGTCGAGGACATCAGCGAGCTCGCCGGCCTCGCCCGCAGCCATCCGGTGATGGCGTTCCTGTTCGCGATGATCCTGTTCTCGCTCGCCGGCATCCCGCCGCTCGCCGGCTTCTTCGCCAAGTGGTACGTGTTCCTGGCGGCGATCCAGTCCGGGCTCTACGCCCTGTCGGTGATCGGCGTGCTCGCCTCGGTGGTGGGCGCCTACTACTACCTGCGGATCATCAAGATCATGTACTTCGACGAGCCGGCCGGCGCCTTCGAGCGGATGCCGGGCGAGCTGCGCGTCGTGCTCGGCGCGAGCGGGCTCGTGGTGGTGCTGTTCGTCGTCTTCGGCACCGCGATGATCGAAGCCGCGGGCCTCGCCGCCCACAGCCTCTTCTGACGGATGGCGCTCGCGCTCGGTCCTGCATCCGCCGCGGCGGGCTATCGCCTCGCCGCCTTCGACACGGTCGGGTCGACCAACGCCGAGGGGCTGGCCTTTGCGCGCGCCGGCGATCCCGGCCGGCTGTGGGTCGCGTCGCTGCACCAGACCGCCGGGCGTGGCCGCCGTGGCCGGCCGTGGTTCGCCAAGCCCGGCAACCTCGCCGCGAGCCTTCTCCTCGTCACGCCGGTCGCCGCTGAGGTCGCCGCCTCGCTCAGCTTCGTCGCCGGCCTCGCCCTCGCGGACGCGATCGTGGCGCTGGCGCCGGGGCTCGGCGGCGCCGCGGGGGCGGGGGACGGCCGCATCACCGTCAAGTGGCCGAACGACGTCATGGGCGACGGCGGCAAGCTCTCCGGCATCCTGCTGGAGGCGGAGCGCCTCGCCGACGGGCGGACGGCGATCGTCGTCGGCATCGGCGTCAACGTCACCCACGTTCCGCCCGATCTGCCCTATAAGGCTGCTTCGCTGTCGGCGCTCGGCCTCGACGTCGACGGCGAGAGGGTGCTGGCCGCCCTGACGGACGCCTGGCACGCCTTGGCGGAAGTCTGGGACGATGGCCGCGGCTTTCCCGAGATCCGCACGCGCTGGCTGCGGTGGGGGGCGGGGATCGGCGGCCCGGTGGCGGTGAAGCTCGGCAACGAGGTGATTTCCGGCACCTTCGAGACGATCGATGAAACCGGGCGGCTCATGGTGCGTGCCGCCGACGGCACGCTGAGAGCGGTGGCCGCCGGCGACGTGCATTTCGGTGAGGCGGCAACGGCGGGCAGATGACCAAGAAGCGGACGAACGCGACGGAACTCGTCTTCCGGCCGCTCGGCGGTGTCGGCGAGATCGGCATGAACCTCGCCCTCTACGGGTTCGGCCCCCCAGGCGACCGGCGCTGGCTGATGGTCGACTGCGGCGTCACGTTCGGCGACGAGAGCGTGCCGGGCGTCGACCTCGTCATGCCCGACGTCGGCGTCATCGCGCGCGAGCGCAAGCGGCTCGTCGGCATCGTCATCACCCACGCGCACGAGGACCACATCGGCGCGCTGCTCGACCTGTGGCCCGAGCTCGAGGTGCCGGTTTTCGCGACGCCCTTCGCGGCGGCGCTGCTGGCGGCGAAGGCGGCGGCCGAGCCCGGCGCCCCGGATATCCCGGTCACCATCGTCGCCCAGGGCGCTCGCTGGACGGCCGGGCCGTTCGACCTCGAGTTCGTGCCGGTCTCCCATTCGCTGCCCGAGCCGAACGCCCTCGTCATCCGCACGCCCGCCGGAACCGTCGTCCACTCCGGCGACTGGAAGATCGATCCCGATCCCGGCGTCGGCATCCCGATCGACCTCGCCCGCTTCGCCGAAATCGGCCGCGAGGGCGTGCGCGCCTTCGTCTGCGATTCGACCAACGCCGTGCGCGAGGGCCGCTCGCCGTCGGAGGCCGACGTCGCGAAGTCGCTCGCCGAGATCGTCGGCAACTGGCCGGCCCGCGTCGCCGTCACCACCTTCGCCTCCAACGTCGGCCGGCTGCGCTCGGTGATGATCGCCGCCCGCCAGGCCGACCGCGAGGTGGTGGTGATGGGCCGGGCGATGCAGCGGGTGATCGACGTCGCCACCGAGCTCGGCTACCTCGAAGGCATCCGCCCGCCGCTCGACGAGGACGCCTACGGCTACCTGCCGCGCGACAAGGTGCTGGCGCTCCTCACCGGCAGCCAGGGCGAGCCGCGCGCCGCGCTCGCCCGCATCGCCTCGGGCGACCACCGCAACGTCACCCTCACCGCGGGCGACCTCGTCATCTTCTCCTCGCGCACCATTCCCGGCAACGAGAAGCCGGTCGGCGCGATCATCAACGCGCTCTGCGACCGTGGCATCGAGGTGCTGACCGACCGCGACGGCCCGCTCGTCCACGTCTCCGGCCACCCGCGCCGCGGCGAGATGGCCGAGCTCTACGGCCTCTTGAAGCCGGAGGTCGCGGTGCCGGTGCACGGCGAGCCGCTGCACCTCACCGTGCATGCGAAGTTCGCCCGCTCGCTCGGCGTGCCCGAGGTCGCCTCGGTGCGCAACGGCCAGACCCTGCGCCTCGCGCCCGGGCCGGCGGAGGTGATCGCCTCGAGCGAGCCGGCGGTGCTCTATCGCGACGGCTACCTGCTCGTCGAGCCGGAGGCCTCCGGCGTCGCCGAGCGGCGCAAGCTGTCCTTCGCCGGGGCGGTGGTGGTCAGCGTCACGCTCGACGGCCAGGGCGAGCCGGCGGCCGCGCCTGCGGTCGCGTTGTTCGGCGTCCCGGAGGAGGACGACGACGGCCGGGCGTTCAGCGAGATCGTCGAGAAGGCCGTCACCGGCGCGCTGAAGAGCATCCCGCGCCCGCGCCGCCGCGATCGGGCGATGGTCGCCGAGGCGCTGCGTCGGGCGGCACGCTCCGCCGTCTCCGAGGCCTGGGGCAAGAAGCCGATTTGCCGCGTCCTCGTAACCAATCTATGACGGTGCGGCGGGCGGCCAGGAGCCCTGCCTCGGGAGCGACGGAATGATCGGACGGCTGAACCACGTGGCGATCGCGGTCTCCGACATCGGCGCGGCGACGGCCGTCTACCGCGACACCCTCGGGGCGCGCGTGTCGGCCGCCGTGCCGCAGCCGGACCACGGCGTGACCACGGTGTTCGTGGAGCTGCCGAACACCAAGATCGAGCTCCTGGAACCGCTCGGCGAGGGCTCGCCGATCGCGAAGTTCCTCGAGAAGAACCCGTCCGGCGGCATCCACCATCTCTGCTACGAGGTCGACGACGTCGCCGCCGCGCGCGACCGGCTCGTGGCCGCGGGGGCGCGGGCCCTCGGCGAGCCGAAGATCGGCGCGCACGGCAAGCTCGTTCTGTTCCTTCACCCGAAGGATTTCTGCGGCACGCTCGTGGAGCTCGAGGAGGCCTGAGCGGCCTCCCGCGCGGCATCTGGACCTGACGACATGTCGATAACGAGCGCGATAGCGATCTACTTCGTCATCTGGTGGACGGTGCTGTTCGCCGTGCTGCCCTGGGGCATCCGGACCCAGGCGGAGGCCGGCGAGGTGGTGCCCGGGTCGGCGCCGAGCGCCCCGGCGCGGATGCGCTTCCTGCGGATCATCATCGTCAATTCGATCGTCGCCGGCGTGGTCTTCGCGGCCTTCTTCGCCATCATCCGTTCCGGGGTGACGCTGGACGACATCCCGTACGTGCGCGACCTTTGACGTCGGGCCTCGCGATCGGGCCGCGCGAACGGCTGCCGGAAAGGCGGCGAGGCGGACCCCGGAGGGCTTCCTGATGGAGATCGAGGAGACGACGGTCGGCGGCGCGCTCGTGCTCGCCATCGCCGGGCGGATCGACACCGAGACGGCCCCGGAGCTGCACGCCCGCCTCTCAGAGCGCCTGGCGAGCGACCCTCGGGACGTGCTGCTCGATCTCTCCGACGTGATCTACGTCTCGAGCTCGGGGCTTCGGGTCCTGATGATGACGGCCAAGGCGCTGCGCGAGCAGCACCGCCGGCTGGTCATCGCCGCGGTGCACGAGATCGTCTTCCAGGTCTTCGAGATCAACGGCTTCGCGACGCTGCTGACCTTCGCGCCGACGCGCGCGGCGGGCCTCGCGATGCTGCGTGAGCCGGCGGACTGAGCCGCGGGCGAGCCCTACGGCGCCGCTACTTGTCCGGCGCCGGCCGGTCCTCTTCGCCGGGCTTCTTCTTCCTCGGCGTGCCGTCGCCGGCCGGCACGACCTCGTAGACGCGCGCCGTGTAGTTCTCGCGGGTGGCGCTGTCGACCACGGCCACCGGGGCCGCCAGCACGAGGCCGGCGGTGGCGCCGACCGCGGTGCCGGTGCTCGTCGCGATGTTGGCGATGTGGTCGCCGATGCCGACCTTCATGTCGCTGATCGTCTGCCCCTCGGCGAGGCGCGTGCCGATGAGGCGGACCACCTCGGGGCTCTCGGCGAACTTGCCGTGGCCGAGCTTGTCCTCGGTCTCGATCTTCGACATGTCGACGACGGCGAGGTTCGCCTCGGCGAGCGCGGTCTTGTAGGGCTCGACGGACGGGTCGATCGCGCCGAGGCGGGCGGTCGATCCCCACACGCGCTTCGACATGGCGAGCGCCTTGTCGTCGGTGGAGACGAACAGCGTGAACTGCGGACGCGGCTCGGGGATGGCGCGGATCTGCGTGCGGAAGACGTCGATGTCGACGTCGGGCGCGGCCATCATCACCGCCGAGATCTTGCGCGGGATCGAGCCCCGGCGGATCGCCATCTGGCGTAGCGCCTCCATGGTCACCCAGTTGCCCATCGAGTGGGCGAGGACGGAGACCTCGTCGACGTTCGGGTCGTCGGCGAGGAAGCCGAGCATCCCCTCCAGCGCGTCGCGCGAGTAGGTGCTGCTCTCCCGGTCGTAGCCGTAGGCGAGCAGGCTCGCGCGCGACGGCCAGGTGAACAACACCGGCGCCACGGGCGCCTGGGAATCGTGGACGATCTGCGCGAAGCGGTAGACGGCGTCGTCGAAGCGGTTGTTGTAGCCGTGCACGAACACCATCACGCGGCGCGGCTTGTGCTGGGCCACCATGGTGTTGAGCTGGTGGATGGCGCCGTCGCGGTCGAGCTGCTCGACCTTCAGGGTGGCGAAGCTCTTCGACGGGTCGGGCGGCAGCTGTGGCGCCCACTGGACGTCGCCGACCTTGCGGTTGGCGTCGGGCGGGATCGAGACGACGATGTTGGCGAACGCCATCTCGCGTCCGCGCTCGCCGGAGAACAGCTCGCCCGGCCGCTCGTCGCGGGCGCGCGTGGTCGCCACCAGGATATCGACGGACGTCGCGCCGGGCGGAGCGGAGGCGATCGGGATGAAGACGCCGGTCGCCCGGCCGCCGCATCCGGCGAGCATGAGAGCGAGTGCCAGCCCGCAGAGTCGCGTCGCTGATCCGGCCATGCTCGCCTACTCTACACTCTCTGCCGACGCGATGAAGGCGCGCCAGAGAAGCCGTAGCGCGCCGCGCGACCGTTGGAAAGCCCCTGCCGGGTCACGTGACCTCGACGCGCCCTTCGACCAGCGTGATTCGCCGGTCCATCCGCTCCGCCAGCGCATGATTGTGGGTGGCGATGAGGGCGGCCAGCCCGGATGCGCGCGCGAGCGCCTCGAGCGCGTCGAAGACGAGCCCGGCGATGCGCGGGTCGAGGTTGCCGGTCGGCTCGTCCGCGAGGAGGACGTGCGGCGCGTTGGCGACCGCACGGGCGATGGCGACGCGCTGGCGCTCGCCGCCGGAGAGCTCGCCCGGCCGGTGGTCGCCGCGATGATCGATGCGCATGTAGGTGAGGAGCTCGCGCGAGCGGCGCTCCGCCTCCTGCCGGTCGAGGCCGGCGAGGCGCTGCGGCAGGGTGACGTTCTCGAGCGCCGTGAAGTCCGGCAGGAGGTGGTGGAACTGGTAGACGAAGCCGATGCGGGTGCGGCGGATGCGCGTGCGCTCGCTGTCGGAGAGCCCGCTGCACGGCAACCCGTCGACGTGGATCTCGCCGACGTCCGGGCGTTCGAGCAGGCCGGCGATGTGCAGCAGCGTCGACTTGCCGGCGCCGGACGGGGCGACGAGGGCGACCATCTCGCCCGGCGCGAGGGCGAGGTCGACGCCCCGCAGCACCTCGAGGCGACCTTCGCCTTCGGTGTAGGAGCGGCCGACGCCGGTGAGCGACAGGGCAGGGGTCATTCGCGCCTCAGCCCTTCGACCGGATCGAGCCGCGCCGCCTTCCACGCCGGGTAGAGCGTCGCCGCGAAGGAGAGCACCAGCGCCATCAGCACCACCGCGATCGTCTGGCCGGAATCCATGTCGGCCGGCAGGCGCGACAGATAGTAGAGCTCCGGCGAGAACAGCTCGGTGCGCGTCAGCCAGGAGATGCCTTGGCGGATCGACTCGATGTTGAGGCAGACGACGGTGCCGAGGAGGACGCCGGCCACCGTGCCGACCGTGCCGATGCTGGCGCCGGTGATGAAGAAGACGCGCAGGATGGTGCCGCGGGTCGCCCCCATCGTCCGCAGGATGGCGATGTCGCGGCCCTTGTCCTTCACCAGCATGGTGAGGCCGGAGACGATGTTGAGCGCCGCGACGAGGACGATCAGCGTCAGGATCAGGAACATCACGTTGCGCTCGACCTCGAGTGCCGAGAAGAACGTCGCGTGGCGCTGGGTCCAGTCGAGCAGGAGGACCGGCCGGCCGGCGGCATCCTCGATCGCCGCGCGCATGGCGGCGATGTCGTCCGGATCGTCGAGGTAGACCTCGATCGCCGTCGCCTGGCCCTCCTGGTTGAAGTAGAGCTGCGCCTCGTCGAAGGGCATGAAGACCACGGAGGAATCGAACTCCGACATGCCGACGTTGAAGATCGCCGCCACCGGGTAGGCCTGGGTCCGCGGCGTCACCCCGAACGGCGTCACCGTGCCGCGCGGCGAGACGAGCGTCACCGGATCGCCGGCGGCGATGCCGAGCGAGGCGGCGAGGCGGGTGCCGATGGCGACGCCGGGCGTCGCTCCGAAGTTCTCGAGCGTGCCGGACGTGACGGTGCCGGCGACGAGGTTCATCTTCTTGAGCCCGTCGGCCGTCAGGCCGCGCACCAGCACGCCGAAGGCGCCGGACGGGCCGGAGATCAGCGCCTGGCCCTCGACGTAGGGCAGGGCGAACTTGACGCCCGGCACGCCCTCGATGCGCTTCGCCACCTGATCGAAGTCGGTCAGCGGCCCGTCGATCGGCTGCACCAGCATGTGGCCGTTGATGCCGAGGATCTTGGTCAGGAGCTCGTTGCGGAAGCCGTTCATCACCGCCATCACGATGATCAGCGTGGCGACGCCGAGCAGGATGCCGAGGAACGAGAAGCCGGCGATCACCGAGATGAACGCCTCGCGGCGCCGCGAGCGCAGGTAGCGCCAGGCGATCATCCATTCGAGCCCGGAGAACGGCTTGACGCCGCCGTTGTCGGGATCGGCCATGGCGGCGGCGCGGCTCAAGCGGCCGCCGTCGCGGCGAGGCGGTTGAGCGCCGCCTCGGGCGTCATCGTCTCCCGTTCGCCGGTGGCGCGGCGCTTCAGCTCGACCTCGCCGCTCTCGAGGCCGCGCGGGCCGACGACGAGCTGCCAGGGCAGGCCGATGAGGTCCATGGTGGCGAACTTGGCGCCGGCGCGGGCGTCGACGTCGTCGAGCAGCACGCTGACGCCGGCCGCCTCGAGGGCGTCGTGCAGGCGGGCGCACTCGGCGTCGACGCGGGCGTCGCCGGGCTTCAGGTTGATGAGGCCGACCCGGAACGGGGCGACCGCGTCCGGCCAGATGATGCCGGCGTCGTCGTGGCTCGCCTCGATGATCGCGCCGAGGAGGCGCGAGACGCCGACGCCGTAGGAGCCCATGTGGACCGGCCGCTCGACGCCGTCCGGACCGGCGACCTTGGCGCCCATCGGCTCGGAATACTTGGTGCCGAAGTAGAAGATGTGGCCGACCTCGATGCCGCGCGCGGCGACGCGCCTATCCTCGGGGATCGCCGCGAAGGCCGCCTCGTCGTGCTTCTCGTCGGTCGCCGCGTAGAGCGAGGTGAAGCCGTCGACGATCGGCGACAGGTCGCTCATGAAGTCGGTGTCGGAGCCCGGGATCTCCATGTCGAGGAGGTCGCGGTGGCAGAACACGGCGCTTTCGCCGGTATCGGCGAGGATGATGAACTCGTGGCTCATGTCGCCGCCGATCGGGCCGGTGTCGGCCTGCATCGGGATGGCGGTGAGCCCCATCCGGCGGAAGGTCCTGAGATAGGCGACGAACATCCGCTGGTAGGCGGCGCGCGCGCCCTCCTGGTCGGTGTCGAAGGAATAGGCGTCCTTCATCAGGAACTCGCGGCCGCGCATGATGCCGAAGCGCGGGCGGACCTCGTCCCGGAACTTCCACTGGATATGGTAGAGGTTCATCGGCAGGTCGCGGTAGGAGCGGACCGAGGCGCGGAAGATGTCGGTCACCATCTCCTCGTTGGTCGGCCCGTAGAGCATCTCGCGCTCGTGCCGGTCCTCGATGCGCAGCATCTCCTTGCCGTAGGCGTCGTAGCGGCCGCTCTCGCGCCACAGGTCCGCCGGCTGGATGGTCGGCATCAGGATCTCGACGGCGCCGGCGCGATTCTGCTCCTCGCGCACGATCTGCTCGACGTTCTGCAGCACCCGGTGGCCGAGCGGCAGCCACGAGTAGATGCCGGCCGCCTGCTGGCGGATCATGCCGGCGCGCAGCATCAGGCGGTGCGAGACGATCTCCGCTTCCTTCGGGGTCTCCTTCAGGATCGGCAGAAAAAAGCGGCTGAGGCGCATCCGGATGTACTTCCTCGAGAGGCGGTTCAAAGCAGCCGGGAGTGAACCCGGACGGCGCGGAAATGACAAGTCCCGTGCCCGGCTTGGGACCGGTGCAGAGGGTCGCTGCTGCATACGCAAAAAAGTTGGGCGCTAGATGCACAAAATGATGACAACCCGAATTTCCTGCGATAGTGTGGCTTCATAAGAAACGGCGACCGGTCACCGAGCCGACACGGCGCCAATGAGGCATCGCGGTCTAAGTCTTGGGAGGAAGGCCCTCGGGCGCAGCTTAACAGCTTGCAGCCGCTGAATGGGTGGACGAGATCAGAGCTCGCCAATCCATTCTTCAAGAGGGATAGACGCGGAACTTCTTAGCAAGGCCTCGTGCCTTGCTTTATTTTTTGTACCAGGCCCATCCGTGAAGTGCTGTCTGATCTCGTCGATCCGGATGCCGGATCGACCGATCGGCGGATCGAATTGTGGCGCGGCTTCGCGGCGGCTGAAGAGTGGCCGTCCCGCCGCCGCCGTTTCGCCGGATTCCGCCGCGGCGGTCCCGTCGATGTGATCGGCCGGGGCAGGGGATTCCAGGCGGGGACGTCGTGCGCTCCCGGGGAGAAGAAGGACGGTTCGCCCCTCCGCTCGGGCCGCCGCGGTCGGTCGGGCGATCCTGCGGGAGCTCGTCGCGGCGGACGGACGGTCTCGGGCCCGCGATGCCGCGCAGCGGGCGGCGAGCGCCGTCCGTGCGTGGCCAAAAAATCGAGCGCTCGATTGAAAGGCGGCCGCGGCCGATGCTAGCGTCGCGCCACGCGGTTGCGCCCGTGCGGCCGATCCGGCCTCCGCGCCCGCCCGTCCAAATCGATCCTTCCACGCCCACCGGAGCCGAAGCATGAGCTGGCACTGCGATCTCGCCGACCAGGCGATCCTCGTCACCGGCGCGTCATCCGGCCTCGGCGCCCACTTCGCCGGCGTGCTGGCGCGCTGCGGCGCCCGGGTCGTCGCCGCGGCGCGCCGCCGCGAGGCGCTCGACCGGGTGGTCGGCGCGATCGCCGCCGCCGGCGGGCGGGCCGACGCGGTCGTGCTCGACGTCACCGACGCGGCCTCCGTCGCCGACGCCGTCGCCGAGGCGGAGCGGCTGACCGGCGGCCTCACCGGCCTCCTCAACTGCTCCGGCGTCACCGAGACGGTCCGCCTGCTCGACCAGACGGAGGCCTCCTGGGACCGCATCCTCGACACCAACCTCAAGGGCACCTGGCTCGCCACCGCCGAGGTCGGCCGCCGCATGGCCGCGCGCGGCGCCGGCGGGGCGATCGTCAACGTCGCCTCGATCCTCGGCCTGCGCCAGGGCGGGCAGGTGACGGCCTACGCCACCTCCAAGGCGGCGGTGGTGCAGCTCACCAAGCAGTCGGCGCTGGAGCTCGCCCGCTTCGGCATCCGCGTCAACGCGCTGGCGCCGGGCTACATCGAGACCGACCTCAACCGGGATTTCTTCGAGAGCGAGCCCGGCAAGGCGCTGATCGCCCGCATCCCGCAGCGCCGCCTCGGCCGGCTCGAGGACCTCGACGCGCCGCTGGCGCTCTTGTTCTCGCCGGCCGCCGCCTACATGACCGGCTCGGTGCTGACGGTCGACGGCGGCCACCTGCTGGGCTCGCTGTAGGCTCCGTGCCCGCCCCTGGGCGTCAGCCCCGGGTGATGCGGCCGACGCGGGCGAGGCTCGCCGGCAGCGGCGTGCCGTACCGCGCCGCGAGCGGCGCGACGAGCGCCTCGACCGCCTCCCGGCCGAGCGCGTCCATCGTCGCGCACGGCAGCTCGGCGAAGCGGAAGGCGAGGCGCGCGCCCTCGTCGATGTCGGCGGGGTCGGCCACCTTCTCGTCGAGCGCCTGCAGCACAGGCAGGAAGATCGCCCCGCGCAGCCGGCCGGCGACCGTCTCGGCCTCCGCCGGGGCGAGCCGCCCGTCGCCGCCGAGGTCGCCGAGATCCCACGGCGCGTCGGCGTCGCCGGCGGCCCGCATCGACGCCGCCGCGGCGTAGAACGGGCCGAGCCCGGCGAGGTTCTCGATCGCGTGCAGCGCGACGCGCGGCTTGATGATGTTCATCACCGCGAACGGGCCGAGCGCGAGCCCGAGCCCGCCCACCGCCGCCCTGTCGATCGCCGCCGGCGGCCCGAACCCCTCGTCGAGAAGCCGGGCGGCCTCGTTGGTGTAGGGGCAGAAGAAGCGGTTGAGGGCGAAGCCCGGCCGGTCGCGGCAGGCGAGCGGCCACTTGCCGATCGCCCGGCTGAAGGCGAGGGCGGCCGCGGCCGTCGCCTCGTCGGTGCGGGCGCCGCGCACCACCTCGACCACCGGATTGATCTCGGCCGGCGAGAAGAAGTGCATCCCGAGGAAGCGCTCCGGCCGGGCGAGCGTGCCGGCGAGCGCGTCGACCTCGAGGCAGCTCGTGTTGGTCGCGACGATGGTCGCGGGGCCGAGGTGAGGGCCTAGCGCCGCGAACACCGACCGCTTCACCGCGAGGTCCTCGAACACGGCCTCGATCACGAGGTCGGCGTCGCCGGCCGCGGCGAAGTCGCCACCGACGATCCGCGCCCGTGCCGCGTCGGCGTCCGCCTCGGTGAGGCGCCCCTTCTCCACCCGGCGGCGGAAGAAGCCGGCCGCCGTCGCGGCGGCGCGGGCGAGCGCGTCGGGGTTGGTGTCGACGAGGCGCACGGCCTTGCCCGCCGCGGCGGCGGCGATGGCGATGCCGGTGCCCATGGTGCCCGAGCCGATGACGGCGATGCGGTCGATCGTCATGTGTCTGCGTTCCGAAAGGTCGCGGGCCGGCGGCGCGGGCCGGGGGAAGGGGAGGGCGGAGGCGGGAGGGCGGCCGTCAGGCGCCCCAGTCCCAATGGCGCTGGCCGCGCTCGGTCAGGACCCGGCTCAGCAGCATCCGGTGCACTTCCGAGGCGCCGTCGACGAGCCGCGCCTGGCGGGCGTAACGGTAGATCCACTCGAGCACGGTGTCCTTCGAGTAGCCGCGCGCGCCGCAGAGCTGGATCGCCGTGTCGACGGCGCGGTGCAGCGCGTCGGCCACCTGCACCTTGGCGGTCGACACTTCCGCCTGGGCGTAGTCGCCCTGGTCGAGCTTCCAGGCGGCGTGCATGGTGAGCAGCCGGCCGATCTGCAGCGCCATCGCCGCGTCGCCGAGCATCAGCTGCACGCTCTCGCGGTCGGCGAGGCGGATGCCGAACGAGGCGCGCTCGGCGATGTAGTCGCCGGCGATCTCGAGCGCGCGGCGGCCGAGGCCGCCCCAGCGCATGCAGTGGGTGAGGCGGGCGGTGCCGAGCCGGGTCTGGACGATCTTCATGCCGCGGCCGACCTCGCCGAAGCGGTTCTCGTCGGCGATCTCCAGGCCGTCGAACTCGAGCTCGCAGTGGCCGCCGTGCTCCTCCGGCCCCATGATCGGGATGCGGCGGACGATCCGCCAGCCCGGCTGGTCGCGGTGGAAGAGGAAGCAGGTGAGCTCGCGGCGCGGCTCGGTCGAGGTGCGGGCGAGCAGGATGAAGTAGCTCGCCCCCTCCGCCCCGGTGATGAACCATTTTCGGCCGTGCACCACCCAGCGGTCGCCGCGCCGCTCGGCGGTCGTCTTCATCATGCCGGCCGGGTCGGAGCCGGCGCCGGGCGCGGGCTCGGTCATCACGATCGACGAGCGCACCGTGCCGTCGATGATCGGCTGCAGCCAGCGGTCCTTCTGCGCCTCGGTCGCCGCGGCGTTCAGCACCCACATGTTGCCGTCGTCGGGGGCGGCGGCGTTGAACACCGCCGGGCCGAAGATCGAGCGGTTCATCTCCTCGTAGCAGGCCGCCATGCCGACGCGGCCGAAGCCGCGGCCGCCGCGCTCGACCGGCATCGACAGCGCCCAGAGGCCGGCGGCCCGTGCCTCGGCGCGCAGGGGCGCCAGCACGTCGTCGCGGATGTTCTCGTGCGCGTCGAAGGAGGCCGGGTCGGCTTCGAGCGGGATGAGGCGGCGGTCGACGAAGGCGCGGATCGCGAGGCGGGCCTCCTCGACGGCGGCCGGCAGCGTGAAGTCCATGGCGTTCTCCCCGCGGCGCCGCCGGGCGGCGCCCGATCAGATTTTTCGAACGAGCGCTCGAAAGATATCGTGCCCCGCTGCGCGGAGCAAGGCCGGCCGGCGGCACCCGCACGTCCGGCCGTGCGCGCGGGCGCCCGGCGGGCTATCGTCCGCCGACGCGACCGAGGAGCCGCCGCCCCGTCATGATTCGCTACCGCGAGTTCGAGAAGGATTTCGACGCCCGGTTCGGCGACATCTACGCGCACGCGTTCCACCTGAACCGCGCCATGATGAGCGTCCGCAAGGACGAGACCGGCCTCGACAACCTGCGCAAGATCATCCACGCGACGCTGCAGATCAGCAACCGGCGCGGCTTCCACGCCATGACGCTGCGCGAGCTGAGCCGCGCCGCCGAGATCAGCATGGGGGCGCTCTACTACTACATCCCGGGCAAGGACTCGCTCGTCGAGCTGATCGTCTCGTCGGTGTCGGCGGCGGTGCGGGCGGGCCTCGGCGCGCCGCCGGCCGACCTCGCCGGGCCGCGGCAGCGCCTCGAATGGCTGCTGCGCGCCCACGTCTACCTGACCGAGATCCTGCACCCGTGGTTCTTCTTCATGTTCATGGAGGCGAAGGCGTTCGAGAAGCCGGCGCGCGACACGGCGCTGGAGCACGAGCTCTACACAGAGGGGCTGGTGCAGGCGCTGATCGAGGCGGGCGCCGCCGACGGCAGCTTCACCGTCGCCGATCCGCGCATGGCGGCGGCGCTCGTCAAGCCGATGCTGCAGGACTGGTACGTCAAGCGGCGCAAGCACCGCGCCCGCGGCCTCGGCCCGGACGACTACGCCGACGCCGTCGTCGCCTTCGTGCTGCGCGCCCTGGCGCCGGCCGCCTGAGCGAGGGATCCGGGATGCGCATCGTCCACACCGCCGACTGGCAGATCGGCAAGCCGTTCCGGCCCTTCGGCGAGCGCGCCGCGGTGCTGCGGCAGGCGCGGCTGATCGCGATCGAGCGGCTCGGCGCGCTCGCCGTCCGCGAGGGCGCCGGGCACGTCCTCGTCGCCGGCGACGTCTACGACAGCGACGCGCCGGAGGCGCGCACCCTGCTCGAGCCGCTCGAGCGGATGCGGCACTATCCGGGCGTCGTCTGGCACCTCATCCCGGGCAACCACGACCCGCACCGCCCGAAGGCGGTGTGGGACCGGGTGCGCGAGGCCGGGCCGCCGCCGAACGTCCGGCTGCACCTCGCGCCCGAGCCCGCGCCGCTCGGGGCGGAGGCGGTGCTGCTGCCGGCCGCCCTCGTCCGCAAGAGCGAGAGCGGCGACCTGACCGAGTGGATGGACCGCGCCGAGACGCCGCCGGGGGCGATCCGCATCGGCCTCGCGCACGGCTCGGTGGTCGGCTTCGGCGTCGGCGGCGAGGCGAACAACCCGATCGATCCGGCCCGCCCGGCGCGTGCCCGGCTCGACTACCTCGCGCTCGGCGACTGGCACCGCACCGTCCAGGTCGGCCCGGCCGCCTGGTACGCCGGCACGCCCGAGCCCGACCGCGCCGGCAGCCAGGAGGTCGGCCAGGCCCTCGTCGTCGACATCGCCGGCCCCGGCGCGCCGCCGGTGGTGACCCCGCACGCCGTCGGCAGCTACCGCTGGCTGACGCGCGGGGAGCGGCTCGACGACGCCGACGGCCTCGCCGATCTCGACGCTCGCCTCAGGGCGCTGCCGGAGCTGTCCGCCACCATCCTGCGGCTCGTCCTCGCCGGCACGCTGCCGCTCGCCGGCCGCACCGAGCTCGACCGCCGGCTGCTCGGCCTCGCCGCCGCCCTCTTCCACCTCGACGTCGACGACGCCGGCCTCCGCATCCGGCCGACCGCGACCGACCTCGAGGCGATCGACTTCGGCGGCGTGCTGCGCCAGGCGGCCGACCGGCTGAAGGCGCTGGCCGACGACGAGGCCGCCCCGGCGGCCGAGCGGCGGGTCGCCGAGGAGGCGCTGGTCGAGCTCTACCTGCGGGCGGCGGGCGGGGACGGAGCGGCGCCATGAAGATCGCCCGATGAGGATTACCCGCATCGCCGTCGAGGGGGTCGGGCGCTTCGGCGTGCCGACCGAGGTGCGTGGCCTCGGCCCCGGCGTCAACATCCTCGCGGCCGGCAACGAGGCCGGCAAGTCGACGCTCTTCCGCGCCGTCCGCGCCTGCCTATTCGAGCGCCACAACACCGTCAACAAGGAGGTGCGCGCCCTCGCCACCGACGGCCTGTCGCTGCCGGTGACCGTGACGCTCGGCTTCGAGCACGCCGGCGAGGACTACGCCGTCACCAAGTCGTTCCTCCGGAGCCAGGCGGCGCGGCTGACGCGCGGCGGCGTCGAGATCGCCCGCGGCCGCGAGGCCGACGAGACGGTGTGGGAACTGCTCGGCATCGAGCCGGGCGGCGGCCGCTCGGTCGACGAGGCGGCGTTCGGCATCCTGTGGGTCGGCCAGGGCCAGTCCTTCGACGTGCCGGAGCCGTCCGAGGCGGCGACCACCGCCCTCAACACCGCCATCCAGGCCGAGGTCGGCACCCTCGTCGGCGGCGAGCGGGCGCGCGCCGTGCTGTCGTCGCTGCGCGAGGAGCTCGCCCGCTTCGTCACCGATCGCGGCAAGGCGAAGGCCGGCGGCCCGCTCGCCGAGGCCGAGGCGCGCCTCGCCGCCCTCGCGGCCGATCTCGCCGTCGCCGAGGGCCGGCGCGCCGTGCTCGACGGCCAGTTCGCCGACCTCGCGGGGCGGCGCAGCGAGCGCGGCCGCCTCGGCGACCCGGCGGTCGCGGCGGAGACGGCGGCCGGGCTCGCCGCCGCCCGCCAGGAGCTGAAGGCCGGCGAGGGCGCCGCCGCGGCGCTCGCCCCGCTCGAGGCGGCCGAGCGCGCCGCCGCCGCCGTGGTCGAAGCGGCCGCCGGCCGGCTCGCCGACCTCGAGGCGCGGGCCGCGCGCATCGATGCCGATCGCCGCCGCGAGGACGAGCTGCGCGCCGCCGCCGCCGGTCACGAGGGCGAGGACGAGACGGCCCGCCGGGCGATGGAGCGGGCGCGCTCGGAGATCGCCGCCCTCGACGCCGAGGCGGAGCGCGACGAGGCGGCGGAGCGCGCGTTGCAGCGCGTCGCCGCGGCGGTGTCCCGCGCCGCCGGCCGGGCGGAGCGGGTCGAGCGGCAGGCGGCGCTGGCCGACCTCGGCGAGCGGGTGATCGCCAACGCCGCGGCGCTCGCGGCGAACCGCGCCACCGCCGCGGCGGTCGCGGCCCTCGACGATGCCGAGCGCGAGGCCTCGGTCCTGTCCGCCCGCCTCGCGGCCGCCGCGCCGCGGGTCGAGGTGGTGCTCGGGCCGGCGGGGGCCGGGCGGGTGTCGCTCGGCGATGCGGTGCTGTCGCAGGGCGTCGTGCAGGCGGCGGTCGATCCGCTGACCATCCGCGTCGGCGACCTCGCGACCGTCGTCGTGTCGCCGCCGCCGGGCGCCGGGGCGGCCGACCAGAAAAAGCGCCAGGCGCTCCAGGAGAGGATGGCGGCGCTCGTCGCCGAAGCCGGCGTCGCCGACGGCGCGGCCCTGCGCGCCGCCCGCGCCCACCGCCTGTCGCTCGAGGCCGAGGCGGCGGCGATCGCCGCCGAGCTCGCCGCCCGCCGCATCCAGGGAACCTCGCCGGCGCTCGCCGTCGAGGCGCTGCGCACCGAGATCGCCGAGATCGACACCTTGGTGGCCGAGGCGCTGGCGGTCGCCAACCTTGCCGCCCTGCCGACCGCCGACGAGGTCGCCGAACGGCTCGACGACCTCCGCCGGCGGCGTGAGGCGTCACGTCGCCGCCGGCAGGCGCTCGACGGCGAGGTGCAGGTCGCGACCGAGACGCTCGCCCGTCTCGCCGATGCGCGCGGCCGCTCGGCCGGCGCGCTCGCCGAGATCCGCGGCCGGCTCGACGGCGACCTCGCGATCCTGCCCGACGAGGGCCGGGCGGTGGCGCTCGCGTCGGCCGCCGCGCTGCTCGGCACCGCGCGCGCCGAGCACGGCGTCAAGGCGGCGGCGCTCGAGGACCAACGCGGCAAGGCGCCGACCACCGACGATCTGGAGCGCCGGCGCATCCGCGTCTCCCGCCTCGAGGCGGCGGTCGAGACGCAGGCGGCGCGCCTCGCCGCCCTCGACCGCGAGATCGCCAACCTCGAGGGGCAGATCCAGAGCGCCGGCGGCGACGGCCTCGGCGAGAAGGTCGAGACGCTGCGCGAGGAGCGCGACCTCGCCGAGCGCGACGTCGCCCGGCAGCGCGCCCGCGTCGCCGCCCTGCAGCTCCTCAAGGACACCGTCGAGAGCGCCTACCAGGAGCAGCGCGATCGCCTCAACGCGCCGCTCCGGCGCCATCTCCAGCCCTTCCTCGGCGACGTCTTTCCGGCCGCCGAGCTCGAGCTCGGCGACGGCTTCACGGTCGCGGGCCTGCGCCGCGCCGGCCCGGCGGCGGAGGATTTCGCGCGTCTCTCGGCGGGCACGCAGGAGCAGATCGCCGTCCTCGTCCGCCTCGCCATGGGGGCGATGATCGCCGAGCGCGGCCAGGACGTGCCGATCATCCTCGACGATGCGCTGGTGTTTTCCGACGACGACCGCATCGAGCAGATGTTCGATGCGCTGAACCGCGCCGGCCGCATCCAGCAGGTGATCGTGCTCACCTGCCGCCTGCGCGCCTTCGCCGCCCTCGGCGGCCGCCAGCTCGAGATCGCCGCCGCGCCGCCCGGCGGGTGACGGCGCGCGGGCGGCTCGGCCGCCCGCTCTGTCCTGAAGGAGACGCGACATGGACCAGGTCACGGGTGGCTGCCGGTGCGGCGACGTCCGGATCGTGGCGTCGGGGCGCCCATACCGGGTCGGCCTCTGCCACTGCCTCGACTGCCGCAAGCACCACGGCGCGCTGTTCCACGCCTCCGCGGTGTTCCCGCAGGAGGCGGTGACCATCGAGGGCGAAGTGCGCGACTATGCCGGCCGCTTCTTCTGCCCCCGCTGCGGCTCGCCGGTCTTCGGGCGCTCCGGCGACGAGATCGAGGTGAACCTCGGGACCCTGGACGCCCCCGACCAGTTCACGCCGACCTACGAGAGCTGGACCATCCGCCGCGAGTCCTGGCTGCCGCCGTTCCCGCTCGCGAGACGCTACGAGCGCGATCGCGACTCCGCGACACGATTTGAGGAATAGTTAAATTTCGTGAATCGAAAAGGCCTGGAAAATCCATTTTCGATCAAACGGTTACAAGAATCGGCTGCCAGCGGCTCTTTGAAACTTCAAATTTGAGTTAAACTATTATTAAAATTCAGCAACAGATTGAAAATACTCGACATTTTGTGGAATCTTAAACCAACCCCGCATCGCCGCCGCGCCGGCCGTTCGACCCACCCGGCGTCGGATCAGCGGCCCGCGAAGTCGAGCGCGGCGACCAGCGCGCGGGCGTGGCGGAGCGACGCCGCGGTGGTGACGGCCATCTGCGGCAGCACCAGCCATTCGAGCGTCCAGGCGGCGCCGGAGCGCTCGTTCTCGTGCACCATCGCCTGCGCCAGCGTGCCCGAAAGGCCGGCGTTGAAGCGGGCGAGGGCGACCAGCGCCTCGGCGGCGACCGGGTTCGACTTGTGCGGCATCGCCGACGATCCGCCGCCGCCGGCGACGCGCACGGCGGCGACCTCGGTCTGCGCCATCAGCGCCACGTCCTGGCCGAGCTTGCCGAGGCTGCCGGCGACGAGGGCGAGCCAGGCACCGAACTCGACGATGCCGTCGCGCGCCGTGTGCCAGGGCGCGGCGACGGCGAGGCCGAGGCGTCGGGCGAGGCCGGCGGCGACCGCGTCGCCCCGGCCGTCGAGGCCGCCGCGCGTGCCGACCGGGCCGCCGAACTGCACGACAAGGAGGCGCGGCGCGAGCTCGGCCAGGCGGTCCCGATGGCGGGCGAGGGGGCGGAGCCAGGTGTCGATCTTGTCGGCGGCGGTGAACGGCAGCGCCGCCTGCATCCGCGTCTGCGCCATCAGCGCGACGCCGCCCTGCGCGGTTGTCAGCCGCTCGAGGTCGGCGACCAAGCCGGCGAGGCGCCCGTCGAGCTCCTCGACGACCGTCCGCAGGCGGAGGACGAGGCTTGTGTCCACGAGATCCTGGCTCGTCGCGCCGTGGTGCAGCCAGCGGCGGTGCGGCTCGTCGATGGTGGCGCGCAGCGCGGCGACGAAGGAGGGGCCGACGACGCCGTCCTTCGCCATGCCGGCGGCGAGCGCGGTGCGGTCGGCCACGAAGCCGTCGCAGGCGGCGGCGATGGCGTCGGCCGCCTCCGGCGGCACGATGCCGGCCTCGGCCTCCGCGGCGGCGAGCACCGCCTCGAAGGCGAGCATCGCCGCGAGGTCGGCGTCGTCCGAGAACGACGCCTCGACAATCGGGTCGCCGGCGAGGGCGCGCAGCAGGGGGGAGGGCGGGGTCGTCATCGCCGGCGATCGTGCGACGGATTCGCTCACATGTCGAAGAATACCGTCTCGCCCTCGCCCTGGAGCCGGATGTCGAAGCGGTAGACGATCTGATCGCGCTCATCGATGCGCACCGCGACCAGCGTCTGCCGCCGCTTCGGGTCGTAGACGCGGGTGAGCACCGGGTCGGAGGCATTCGCCTCCCCTTCGTCGCCGAAATACATCCGCGTGTGCAGGCCGACGTTGATGCCGCGGGCGACGATCCAAACCGTGAGGTGCGGCGCCATCAGGCGACCGTCGGGGCCCGCCACGCGGCCGGGCTTGATCGTCTCGAAGCGGAACTCGCCGGTCTCGCCGTCGGTCGGCTGGCGGCCCCAGCCGGCGAAGCGCGGGTCGGCGTTGTAGCGGCCCTTCGCGTCGGCCTGCCAGATCTCGACCACGGCGTCCTTCACCGCGACGCCGCTTCCGTCGATCACCCGGCCCTTGACGAGGATGCGCTCGCCCTCGATCTCCGGCGTCACCATCACCTGGCCGAGGTCGGCGTCCCAGACGCCGTCGATGCCGAGCCAGTTGGGGGTGCAGCCGATGTGGACATAGGGGCCGGCGGTCTGCGACGGCGATTCCTTGAGCTCGCGGGGCGACATCAATTGCCCTCCGGCCGGTTGTCGAACTTGGTGGAGCGGCGCCCGCGCAGCACGATGTCGAAGCGGTAGGCGAGGGCATCCATCGGGATCGTGTTGCGGCGGTCGAGCCTGGCGATGAGCTGCTCGATCGCGTCCTTGTCGGGGATCGTGAGCACGATCGGGCACTGCCAGATCATCGGATCGCCCTCGAAATACATCTGGGTGATGAGGCGCTGGGCGAAGGCGTGGCCGAACAGCGAGATGTGGATGTGCGCCGGCCGCCAGTCGTTGACGCCGTTCGGCCACGGATAGGCGCCCGGCTTGATCGTCCGGAAGGCGTAGAAGCCCTGCTCGTCGGTGATGGTGCGGCCGCAGCCGCCGAAGTTCGGGTCGAGCGCCGCGAGGTACGACTCGCGCTTGTGGCGGTAGCGGCCGCCGGCGTTCGCCTGCCAGAACTCGACCAGCGTGCCGGGCTGCGGCCGGCCGTTCTCGTCGATCACCTGGCCGGAGACGACGATGCGCTGGCCGATCGGCTCGCCGCCGTGTGCGTAGTTGAGAATGAGGTCGTCGTCGAGCGGGCCGAGCATGCCGTGACCGAACACCGGCCCGGTCATCTCCGAGGCCGTCGTCTCGATCGACAGGAGCGGGTGCTGCGGCGAGCGCAGCACCGAGCTCTTGTAGCCCGGCGCGAAGGCGGGCGGGTGCCACGCGCGGTCGCGTGGAAAGAACGGACCCTGGACGGTCATCGCTGCCTCTCCTCGGGAACCGGCCGGGCTCACGCCGTCCGGTCCATCTCCTCGATGGTCTTCTTGACCAGCTTGAAGGCGCTGTTGGCGGCCGGCACGCCGGCATAGATCGCGACGTGCATCAGCGCGCCGCGGATGTCGTCGATGCTGGCACCGGTGTTGCGGGTGGCGCGCACGTGCATGGCGAGCTCCTCGTCGTGGCCGAGCGCCGCCAGGAGCGCGATCGTCACCATCGAGCGCTCGCGCGGGGTGAGGTCAGGCTTCGACCACACCGATCCCCAGGCCCCCTCGACGATGAAGGTCTGGAAGTCGGCGTCGAGCTCGGTGATCGCCTTCGTCGCCCGGTCGACGTGGGCGTCGCCCAGCACCTTGCGGCGGGTCGCCATGCCGGTGCGGTAGCGCTCGCTCTCAGCCATGACCGGCCTCGCCGAGGTGGCGGTCGATCAAGGCGGCCAGAACGTCCGCCTTCTCGATGCAGGGCAGGTGGCCGGCGCCGTCGATCACCACGAAACGGGCGCCGGGGATGAGGTCGGCGGTGCCGCGCACGAGGTCGGGCGGCGTCGCGCCGTCCTGGTCGCCGACGACGCAGAGGGTCGGCACGCGGATCGAGGGCGCGTCGGCGGTGAGGTCGGCGTCGCGGATCGCCGCCGACGTCGCCGCGTAGCCGACGGCCGACGTGCGCGCCAGCATGTTGCGCCAGCCGGCGGCCGCGGCCGGCTCGGCGGCGAAGAAGCCGGGGGTGAACCAGCGGGCGAGCACCGCGTCGGCCATCGGTTCGAGGCCGGCGGTCTCGACCGCATCAATGCGCGCCTGCCACATCTCGGCCGTGCCGATCTTGGCGGCGGTGTCGCAGAGCACCAGCGCGGCGAGGAGGGACGGGGCGCGGACGGCGAGCCGCTGCGCGATCATCCCGCCGACCGAGAGGCCGACCATCGCCGCGCGGCGGACGCCGAGATGGTCGAGGAGGGCGATGAGGTCGTCGACGTGGTCGTCGATCGCATAGGGGCCCGGCGGGGCGTCCGAGAGGCCGTGGCCGCGCGCGTCGTAGAGGAGGATGCGCCAGCGGTCGCCGAGGCGGGCGACGACGTCGTCCCAGATGCGGAAGTCGCTGCCGAGCGAGTTGGAGAACACCACCACCGGCCGGTCGGCCGGGCCGCGCCAGGCCCAGTGGAGCACCACGTCGTTCACGCGCGTGAAGGGCATCGCCGGTCGTTCCTCGCGGTCGGTGCTGACTGGAACGACTCTTAGGCGGGCTTCCTCCTTATGTAAAATGAGATTGTCCGCAGCTAACATAACCGCTGAGCTATCGGAGAAGGCGAGGCCCCGGCGATGATCGACCCGCGCGTGAAGCTCCGGCACCTCGTCTGCTTCGTCGAGGTGGCGCGCCTGAGGAGCGTCGTGAAGGCGGCCGCCGTGCTCGGGATCAGCCAGCCGGCGGCCTCGAAGACGCTGCAGGAGCTAGAGCGCATCCTCGGCGTGCCGCTGTTCGACCGCAGCCGCCGTGCCATGGCGCTGACGCCGTTCGGCGACGTCTTCCTGCGCTATGCCGGGGCGAGCATCACCGCGCTCAGGCAGGGCATGCACTCGCTCGCCAATGCCCAGGCGGCCGGCGCCGCCGTGACGGTCGGGGCGCTGCCGACCGTCTCGGCACGCATCCTGCCGGCGGCGATCGTGCACTTCACGGCGCAGCGCCTCGCCATGACGCCGCGCGTCGTCACCGGACCGAACGGCTTTCTGCTGTCGCAGTTGCGGCTCGGCGACGTCGACCTCGTGATCGGCCGGATGGCCGACCCGGACGCGATGGCGGGGCTTTCCTTCGAGCATCTCTACTCGGAGAAGGTCGTGCTGGTGGTGCGTCCCGGCCACCCGCTCTTGGCGCGCTCGCCCTTCGACCCCGCGGCGATCGCCGGCCACCAGGTGCTGATGCCGCCGCCGGGCGCGCTGATCCGGCCGTCGGTCGACCGGCTCCTCGTCGCCCACGGCATCGGGCCGCTCGCCGACCAGGTCGAGACGGTGTCGAACGCCTTCGGCCGCAGCTACACCCGCGCGACCGACGCCGTGTGGATCATCTCCGAGGGCGTCGTCGCCGAGGATCTCGCCGAGGGCCAGCTCGCCAGCCTGCCGCTCGATACGGCCGACACCTTCGGCCCGGTCGGGCTCACGACGCGTACCGACATGCCGCTGTCCCTTCCGGCCCAGCTTCTCGCGCAATCGGTGCGGATGGTGGTGCCGACCGTCGAGGGGGTCCGGATCGCCGGGCCGGTCCGATCGCGCCCGCCGGCTGCGGCGAGCTAGGAGCGCTCGTCGGCCGCTCCGCCGTCGTCGGTCACCGCCGGGCCGCGCGGCGGGCGGGCGTCGCGGCCTTGCTGGCGGCGGCGGAAATCGGAGGGCGCCATGCCCGCCTCGCGGCGGAAGAAGCGGGTGAAGTAGGCGTGGTCGTCGAAGCCGAGCAGCGCGGCGATCTCCTTCACCTCGAGCGCGGTGAAGGTCAGGTAGCGCTTCGCCTCCAGCACGATCCGGCCGTTGATGGTGTCGAGCGCCGACTGGCCGAGATGCTCCTGGCAGAGACGGCGGAGATGGGTCGCGGTGATGCCGAGACGCGTCGCGTAGTCGTCGACCGGCGTCCGGTCGCGGAACTCGCGGTCGACCATCCGGCGGAAGCGGGCGACGTGGTCGGCGCCGCGCGACGGGTCGCCGACGACCGGCGCCGCGGCCGACAGGCGCGCACGGTTGGCGGCGATCAGCGCCACGGCGAGGTGCGCGTCGACCATGCCGAGGCGGCCCGGCTCGCCCTGCTCGAACTCCCGGGCGACGGCGGCGAGGCTGTCGCCGACGAGGCGGGCGAGGGCGGGCCGGTCGCCGAGCGCCACCACCGACGGCGTGTCGAAGCCGGCGGCCGCCTCCGGGCAGGCGCGCAGGATCTCCGGCAGCTGGCGCTCGAACAGCGTGATCACGAGGCCTTCGACGTCGTGCGAAAAGGTATAGCCGTGCACCGAGAGCGCCGGCAGCAGCACGAGGCTCGGCGGAATGAGCCGCTCGGCCCGGCCGTCCAAGGTGACGACGGCGCTGCCGGCGGCGAGCCAGAGGATCTGGCAGAATCGCTCGTGCCGATGCGGCCGGATCTCGAAGCCGTGCAGGCGGCTGCGCGAGAGGATCGTCTCGCAGTGCAGCCAGTCGTTGCCGAGATGCGCGTCGAACTCGCCGTAAAGTGCATAGGAGGGAATGCCGCGCATCGCTTGCCGCCGCCGATCGTCGCCGTGTCGATGTTCGTATTGTCCTAGCGATTGCCCGTTCTGTCCATTGGCCGGCCCAGACCCGCGGTGCATCGTCTCGCGCATGCAAGCGGCGGCAGGACGACCGCCCGGCAGGAGGGAGCGGCGCATGCGCACCAAGGTCGCCATCATCGGAGCCGGCCCGGCGGGCCTGCTGCTCGGCCAACTCCTCGCGCGCGCCGGCATCGAGACGGTGGTGCTCGAGCGGAAGAGCCGCGACTACGTGCTCGGCCGCATCCGGGCGGGCGTCCTCGAGCAGGTCGCCGTCGAGCTCCTCGAGCGGGCCGGCGTCGCGGCGCGGCTGCACGCCGAGGGCCTCGTGCACGACGGCATCGAGATCTGCTTCGACGGCGACCGCCAGCGCATCGATTTCCGCGACCTCGTCGGCAAGGCGGTCACCGTCTACGGCCAGACCGAGGTTACCCGCGACCTGATGGACGCGCGCGACGCGATCGGCGCCACGACGGTGTACGAGGCGGCCGACGTGTCGCTGCACGACTTCGACGGCGACCGGCCGCGCGTCCGCTACGTCCACGACGGCGTCGCGCACGAGATCGCGTGCGACTACATCGCCGGGTGCGACGGCTTCCACGGCGTCTCGCGCGCCAGCGTGCCGGCGGCGACCCTCCGCCTCTTCGAGCGCGTCTATCCGTTCGGCTGGCTCGGCGTCATGGTCGACCGCCCGCCGGTGCACGATGAGCTCATCTACGCGCACCACGCGCGCGGCTTCGCGCTCTGCTCGATGCGCTCGCCGACGCGCAGCCGCTACTACCTGCAGGTCGGCGCCGACGAGGCGGTCGGCGCCTGGTCCGACGACGCCTTTTGGGACGAGCTGCGCCGCCGGCTCGACCCGGCGGCGGCCGAGGCCTTGAAGACCGGCCCGTCGATCGAGAAGTCGATCGCTCCCTTGCGCAGCTTCGTCGCCGAGCCGCTGCGCTTCGGGCGCCTCTTCCTCGCCGGCGACGCCGCCCACATCGTGCCGCCGACCGGCGCGAAGGGCCTCAACCTGGCGGCGACCGACGTCGGCTGTCTCGCCGAGGCGCTGATCGAGGCCTACGACGAGCGCTCGACGGCCGGCCTCGACGCCTATTCCGCGCGGGTGCTCGAGCGCGTCTGGAAGGCCGAGCGCTTCTCCTGGTGGATGACGACGTTCCTGCACGTCTTCCCGGAGACGGGGGACTTCGGCCGGCGAATCCAACGGGCGGAATTCGACGTTCTCGCCGGCTCCCGCGCGGCCGCCACGCTGCTCGCGGAGAACTATGTCGGCCTTCCGGTCGCGCCCGCCCGGTAGCCGGCTCGGCCACGTCGAGGCACACTCGGCGCGGGGCGGCCGGCATCGGACCGTCATCGGCGTGTCCCAGGAGTGGGCGCCCCCAACGAGGAGGATCCCATGAAGAAGCTGGTTCTCGGACTGATCGCCGCCGTCGCGCTCTCCACCCCCGCCCTGGCCGACGAGGTCGTGTCGCTCGTCGGCACGTGGTCGGGCCCGGGCGAGGGCGTGTCGATCCAGGAAGGTTGGCGCGACGGCCCGGCCAAGATCGTCGTCGAGGAGCAGAAGGGCCGCGCCTTCAAGGCCAAGGTCGTCTACCAGAAGGCCGACGGCAGCGAGGGCGAGGCCGACCTGCTCGGCGCGGTCGCGCCGGACGGCAAGACCATCGTGATGGTGCAGGACGATGGCCACCTGATCGCCAACCTGCAATCGCCGGACGTGCTCGACATCTGCTACCTGGAGACGGGCGACGACGCGATGGCCGTCTGCTCGCGCCTCGATCGCCAGAAGTAGCACGCGGTCGCCGGACCGGTCGGTGCCGCGGCGTCGGCCGATTCGGCCCGGCCGACCTCTTCCGGCCCGCCGGGGCGGTGTCGCGGCGGCGGAAATCCGCCTCTCGGGCGAACGTCGTGCAATTGCCCCGATCGATCGGCTAGTGTCCGCGCCATGCAGCCGATCATCTCCGTTTCCCGCCTGTCGAAGACCTATGCGTCCGGCTTCAAGGCCCTCAGCGCCATCGACCTGGAGATCCGCCAGGGCGAGATCTTCGCGCTGCTCGGGCCGAACGGCGCCGGCAAGACCACGCTGATCTCGATCATCTGCGGCATCGTCAACGCGAGCGAGGGCACCGTGCTCGCGAACGGGCACGACATCGTCCGCGACTACCGCAAGGCGCGCGCCGAGATCGGCCTCGTGCCGCAGGAGCTCACCACCGACGCCTTCGAGACGGTGTGGGCGACGGTCTCCTTCTCGCGCGGGCTATTCGGCAAGCGGGCCGATCCCGGCCACATCGAGCGGGTGCTCCGCGACCTCTCGCTGTGGGACAAGAAGGACAGCAAGATCATGACGCTGTCCGGCGGCATGAAGCGCCGGGTGATGATCGCCAAGGCGCTGTCGCACGAGCCGCGCATCCTCTTCCTCGACGAGCCGACCGCGGGCGTCGACGTCGAGCTCAGGCGCGACATGTGGGAGGTGGTGCGGAAGCTGCGCGCGTCCGGCGTCACCATCATCCTCACCACCCACTATCTCGAGGAGGCCGAGGAGATGGCCGACCGGATCGGGGTGATCAACAAGGGCGAGCTGATCCTCGTCGAGGACAAGGCCGAGCTGATGAGCAAGCTCGGGCAGAAGCGGATGACGCTCCACCTGCGGGCGCCGCTCGCGGCCGTTCCGGAGTCGCTCGCGGCGCACCGGCTGGCGCTCTCCGAGGACGGCTGCCGCCTCGTCTACACCTATGCCACCGCCGGCGAGCGGACCGGCATCAACACGCTCCTCGCCGACCTCGCCGCCGCCGGCGTCGCCTTCAAGGACGTCGACACCGAGCAGAGCTCGCTCGAGGAGATCTTCGTGAGCCTCGTCAGGGAAGCCCGATGAACCTCCAGGCCGTCCGTGCGATCTACAGCTTCGAGATGGCGCGCGCCCGCCGCACGCTGCTGCAGAGCGTCATCTCGCCGGTGCTGTCGACGTCGCTCTACTTCGTGGTGTTCGGCGCGGCGATCGGCTCGCACATGGCCGAGATCGACGGCGTCGCCTACGGCGCCTTCATCGTGCCGGGGCTGATCATGCTGACGCTCCTGACCCAGAGCCTCGCCAACGCCTCGTTCGGCATCTATTTCCCGCGCTTCGTCGGCACGATCTACGAGCTCCTGTCGGCGCCCGTCTCGGCGATGGAGATCGTCGTCGCCTATGTCGGCGCGGCGGCGACGAAGTCGATCATCATCGGCGTCATCATCCTCGCCACCGCGAGCCTGTTCGTGCCGCTCAGGATCGACCACCCGCTGTGGATGATCGCCTTCCTGGTGCTGACGGCCGTCACCTTCAGCCTGTTCGGCTTCATCATCGGCATCTGGGCCGACGGCTTCGAGAAGCTGCAGCTGATCCCGCTTCTGATCGTGACGCCGCTCACCTTCCTCGGCGGCAGCTTCTACTCGATCGACATGCTGCCGCCGTTCTGGCGCACGGTGTCGCTGTTCAACCCGGTCGTCTACCTGATCAGCGGCTTCCGCTGGAGCTTCTTCGGGGTGTCCGACGTCGGCATCGAGATCAGCCTCGCCATGACGCTCGCCTTCATGGCCGTCTGCCTCGTCATCGTCGCCTGGATCTTCCGCACCGGCTACCGCCTGAAGGCCTGAGGGCGGCGCTCAGCCGGCCGGCGCGTGCGGCGCGGCCGTCCGCGCCCCGAACAGCCGGCCGGTCGTCGTCGCCAGGAAGGCGTCGAGCGGGATCTCCTCCTGCTTGAGGAAGCCGCGGCCGGCGAGCTTGCCGGCGCGCACCATCTCCATCACCGCGACGACGGAGGCCGACGTCGTCCAGGCGATCGCCGTGCGCGACGCACCGCCGATCTCGATCGGGTAGTAGGCGCGCACGAACTCGCGCCGCCGCAGCCGGTCGCCGATGGTGCCCTCCGCCGAGACGTGGACATAGACGACGTCGTCGTCCACCGGCGGCTTGGCGTGGGTCAGGATCGCGCCGGCGAGGTCGCGCCGCTCGCGCATCAGGAGCTCGTGGAAGAAGAAGTTCATGAGCTCGGCGTGGCCGGGGTAGCGCATCGTCTTGTAGTCGATGTTGGCGACGCGGCCGTGGAAGGTGTCGCACATCGTGCCGAGGCCGCCGGAGGTGGTGAAGGCCTCCAGCTTGACGCCCTCGACATAGATCGTCTCCAGCCACTCCATCGGCGAGACCCACTTGCGCTCGCCGTCCTCGATCACCTCGCAGTCATTGAGGTACTCGTTGACGACGCCCTCCGGCGACCAGTTGAAGGCGTAGCCGAGAAGGCCGGTCGGGTTGCGCGGCAGCGCCCCGACCCGCATGCGGATCGAGCGGCAGACGTCGAAGGCGCCCGCGAGGTCGGCCCCGACGATGCCGACGAAGCCCGGCGCCAGGCCGCACTGCGGCGCCATCAGCGCGCGGCCGGTGCGGCTCATCTCGATGATCGCGGCCGTGGTCGGCACGTCCTCGGTGAGGTCGAAGTAGTGGATGCCGGCGGCGTGGGCGGCGCGCGCGACCTCGCGGTTGAGGTGGTAGGGGAGGCACGACAGCACCGCCTCGAAGCGCTCCATCAGCGCGCCGAGCCCCGCCACGTCGGCGAGGTCGGCGGTCTCGGTCGACACGGAGAGCGGCACGGCCGGTGGCCGCGCGTCGATGCCGGTGACCGTGAAACCGCTGCGCTCGAGCAGCGTCGCCGCCAGCGCTCCCACCTTGCCGAGACCGAGAACCGCGACCTTGCTGAACGTCATGATGCCCTCGACTGCCGTGCGCGACGACGGTCGCGACCGGCCGAGCCTAGGCCCGCGGGCGTGGCGGCGGCAAGGGAGGTTCGCGGCAGGGGTCAGGCGGCCGGGCGGTCGCCGAGGAGCGGCACGGTCGTCTCGTAGATGCGGATGATGTGGCGGCGAAACGCCTCCACCACGGCCTCGCGGCTGCGGTCGCGGAGGCCGCGGAAGATCGCCTGGTGGTCTTCGTAGCTGCGGGCGATCGCGCCGGGCTGCGCCATCGCCACCCGGCGGTGCTCCAGCATGTAGGTGTAGAGGCTGGTGACGATGTCGGCGAGCAGCGGGTTCGGCGCGGCGCGGTAGACCGCGACGTGGAACTCCTTGTCGCAGATGAGGAAGCGGAGCGGGTCGTCCATGTAGTCGGCCTGCTTGGCGAGCGAGCGCTCGAGCACCGACAGCGTGTCGGCGTCGATCGCCTCGGCGGCGTCGGCGACCACGGCGAGCTCGATCAGCAGGCGGGCGCCGTGCACGGCGGCGAGGTCGTAGCGGTTGATCGCCGCCGCCCCGACGATCGTCTCGCCCTCCGGCAGGACGTGCGCCTTGCGCACCCGCGTGCGGGCGCCGTGCGAGACCTCGACGACGCCGCGGGCGGCGAGCGCCTGCACGGCGCCGCGCACGCTCTCGCGGCTGACCAGCAGCATCGCCGCGAGCTCGCGCTCGCTCGGCAGCTCGTCGCCGACTTGCAGGATGCCCGAGGTGATGAGCGCGATCAGCTTGTCGCCGATCATGTCCTTGATCGTGCGCCGGGCGATGTCGGCCCTGAGATCGGGGACGTGGGGTCGGGAGCGGCCGTCCATGCTCTCCTCGTATCGGGCCAGGCGTCGGAGGCGGTCGTCCTTGCAAGGTCGGCGCCGGATCGGGCGCCCGCTTATGCTCCGATCCGGTCTAAGAGGCGAGCCCGTCGAGTACGCGGCGGAAGGCGAGCATGCCGGGGTCGTCGAGGCCGATGCTCTTCTCGCCGAAGATGCGGGCGCGGCCTATCTTCGCCTGCTCGCCGCGGAAGCGGTCCATGGTGTCGGCGACGGCTTGGCGCGCGGCGGCGAGGATCGCCTGCGGATCGTCGAGCCCGGCTGTCGCCGCCGCGACGGCGTCGAGCGTGTCGAGCACCGTCTTGTCGCCGAGGGAGGCCTTGCCACGCGCCCGCATCGCCTCCATCGCACCGGCGACGAGGGCCGAGATCTCCGACCACTCGACCGCTGTGCGGCCGCGCGTCGCCTTCGCCGCCGACATGAGGCCAGTGGCGACCAGCGTGCCGTAGCTCGAGCCGGAGACCTTGGTGAAGGCCTGGGCGACCTTCATCAGGCTCTCGCCGATCTCCGGTGGGAGCGAGTCGAGGTTGGCGGTCACCTCGCGGGCGCCGCGCACCATGGTGACGCCGAGGTCGCCGTCGCCGAGCTGCCCATCGAGGGCGTTGAGCTCGTCGGCGACCGTCTCCATGTGCCGGGCGGCGCGGCCGAGCCCGTCGACGAGGGTGGCGCGGTCGAGCGGCATCGTCACACCCTCCAGAACGCGCATTCGGCCGGCGCGGCGAGGTAGCCCTCGAGCTGGCCGGTGAGCCGGCAGAGCGTGAACGACACGCCGGCCATCTCCATCGAGGTGGCGTAGCGGCCGACGAGCGGCATCACGATGGTGCCGCCGGCATCCTCGATGCGCGCCTTGACGCGGCGATAGAGGATGTAGAGCTCCTCGGGCGGCGTCGCGCCGAGCGAGTTGACCATCGGCGACAGCCGTTCGCCGCGCTCGACAGGCCGGTCGGCGAACAGCATGTCGAGTATCTCGTCGGCGATCTCGTCGGCGGGGCGCAGCTTGCCGCGGCGGACGCCCGGCTCGCCGTGGATGCCCATGCCGATCTCCATGTCGCTGTCGGCGATCTCGAAGGTCGGCTTGCCGGCGAGCGGCACGACGCAGGGCGACAGCGCGACGCCGACGGAGCGGCAGGCGTCCGCCGCCGCCTGCGCGACCGCGGTCACCCCGTCGAGGTCGAGCCCCGCCTCGGCGGCCGCGCCGGCGATCTTGAAGGCGTAGACCATGCCGGCGACGCCGCGGCGCTTCTCCGCCTCGGCGGTCGGCGCCGAGGCCACGTCGTCGGCGAGGATCACCGTCGTCGTGCGGATGTCCTCCATCTCGACGATGTCGCCGGCCATGTCGAAGTTCATGATGTCGCCGCCGTAGTTGCCGTAGAGGCGCAGCACCCCGGCGCCGGCGTTGGCGGCGCGGATGGCGTCGGCCATCTGGTCGGCGGAGGGCGAGGAGAACACGTCGCCGACGGCGCAGGCGTCGAGGAGACCCGGTCCGACATAGCCGGTGAACACCGGCAGGTGGCCGGAGCCGCCGCCCGAGACGACGCCGACCTTGCCGGCGCGCGGCGTGCCCGGGCGGGCGATGACGCGCCCGTCGCCGACCTTGCGATAGAACTGCGGGTGGGCGAGCACCATGCCGTCGAGCAACTCGTCGACGTAGCGATAGGGGTCGTTCAGGATCTTCTTCACGGACAGGGTCCTCCAGACCTTCGAATGGTTCGCGCGCCGGCACTCACGTCGCCTTGCGCCGGAGCTCGACGCCGTTGATCACCATGACGAGCAGCAGCAGCCCGCCCCAGATGAAGTCGCGGGCGAAGTTCGACACCTCGAGCATGTTGAGCCCGCTCGACAGGAACTGCAGCGACAGCACCGCCAGCACGAGCCCGGACACCCGGCCGAAGCCGCCGTAGGGGTTGATGCCGCCGAGCACGCAGATGAGGATCGAGAGCAGCAGGTAGCTCGATCCGTAGTCGGCCTTGGCGGAGTTCGCCCGGCTCATGATGACGAGGCCGGCGGTGGCGGCGAGCAGGCCCGAGACCGCATAGGTGCGGATCGTCACGGCGACGTCGTCGATGCCGGCGAAGCGCGCGGCGAGCGGGTTGGTGCCGAGCATCTGCACCCGAAGGCCGTAGGCGGTGCGCTCGAGCAGGAACCACACCCCGGCCGCCGCCGCCGCGAAGATGAGGAGCGGCACGGGAATGCCGGCGAGCGTGCCGTTGCCGATCACCGAGAAGGCGGCCGGGAAGCCGATCACCGCGCTGCCGCCGGTGATCGCGACGCCGAGGCCGGAGAACACGAGGCCGGTGCCGAGGGTCGCGAGGATCGGCGGCAGCCCGAAGCTGGCGATGGCGATGCCGTTGAGGAGCCCGGCGGCGAGGCCGACGGCGAGGGCGGCGACGATCGCCGCGGCGATGACGGCGGCCGCCTCGGGACCGGTCGCAGCGTCGCCGGCGAGCGAGAGGACGAGCGCGGCGGTGATCGCCGAGAGGTTGGCGGCGCCGACCACCGAGAGGTCGATGCCGCCCGTCATCATCGCCAGCATCACCGCGAGCGCGAGGAGCGCGAACTCCGGGAACTGGAACGCCATCGAGGTGATGTTGCCGACCGAGACGAAGCGGCCCGGGGCGACGAGGGCGGTCGCCACGAAGATCACCACGGTGATGATCGCGAGCCGCAGGATGCGCGACTGCGCCAGGGCGGCGAGCCCGCCGGACGGCCGGGGCGACGGCGGCGGAGCGGCCGGGGCGGCGTCGGGGCGGGGCTGGGAAGCGTCGTGGGGCATCTCGGGTCCGCCTCAGCCGGCGCGCGCGGCGGCGCGCTTCGCCTGCCACGCCGGCACGCCGGTGCCGATCAGGATCAGGGCCCCGATCACCACCATCTGCCAGGTCGACGGGATGCCGAGCAGGATCAGGCTGGTGTTGACGAGGACGATGAGAACGACGCCGAGCAGCGTGCCGGTGATCGTGCCGTAGCCGCCGGCGAGGCGGGCGCCGCCGAGCACCACCGCGGCGATCACCGAGAGCTCCAGCCCGACGAGGTCGAACGGGTTGGCGACGCGGGCGAGCGAGGCGTGGATGATGCCGGCGAGGCCGGAGAGGCCGCCGACATAGGCGTAGACGAAGACCTGCGTCGCCCGCACGTTGACGCCGATGCGCCGTGCGCTCTCGGTCGAGCCGCCGACCGCGAAGATCGAGCGGCCGAGCATCGTGCGGTGCAGGATGAACCAGGTGACGGCGACGACGAGGACGAGGGCGCCGAAGGCCCAGGGCAGGGAGTAGAAGTAGCCCTCCGCCGTCGTGCCGCGCAGCATGAAGAGGCGCGAGAACTCGCGCAGGCCCGGCGGCATGTTGGAGATCAGCTGGCTGCCGACGAAGGTGAGCAGCACGCCGCGGATCGCCGACAGGGTGCCGAGGGTGACGATCAGCGTCGGCAGCCGGAAGCCGGCGATGAACACCGCGTTGACGAGCCCGAGCCCGGCGCCGATGGCCATCGCGAGCGCGAAGGCGGCCCACCACGGCACGTAGACCCCGAGCTGCACCAGCGTCAGCGTCGTCGTGTAGAGGGCGAAGGCGGCGATGGCGGTGAACGAGACGTCGATGCCGCCGGAGATCAGCACCACCAGCACGCCGATCGCGAAGATGCCGATGACGATCGAGTTGCGCAGGAGGTCGAACAGGGTCGGCAGCGACAGGAAGTTCGGGTCGACCAGCGTCGTCATGGTGCAGAACGCGACGATGACGAGGGCGATCAACGTCTCGTTGCGGGTGAAGTCGATCCTCGGCATCGTCGCCCTCCGCCCGCTCACGAGGCCAGCCGGCGGGCGAGGTCGCCCTCGCTGGCGCCGCCGCCCGGGATCTCCTCGACGATCCGGCCCTCCTTCATGACGAGGATGCGGTGGCTGGTGCCGAGCACCTCCGGCAGGTCGTCGGAGATGACGATCACGCCCATGCCCTGCTCCGACAGCCGGGCGACGATCGCGTGGATGTCGGTCTTCGAGCCGATGTCGACGCCGACCGTCGGGCCGTTGAGGATCAGCACCTTCGGCTTGGTCGCCAGCCAGCGCGCGAGCACGACGCGCTGCTGGTTGCCGCCGGAGAGCGACTGCACCGGCGCCGCCGGGCTGGCGGCGACGACCTTGAGGCGCGCCAGCCAGTCGTCGATCTCCGCGTCGACGGCCGCCCGGTCGATGACGCCGGCCCGCCCGGTGTGCGCGTCGAGCCGGCCGACCGCGATGTTGCGGGCGATCGACTGCGACAGGAACAGCCCCTCGGTCAGCCGGTCCTCGGGCACGTAGCCGATGCCGGCGGCGATCGCCGCGCGCGGCGAGCCAGGCTCGACCGGCCGGCCGTCGACCAGGATGCGGCCGCCGTCGATCGGAAAGAGCCCGAACAGCGCCTTGGCGAGCGCCGTGCGGCCGGAGCCGAGGAGGCCGGTGATCGCCAGCACCTCGCCGCGGCGCAGCTCGAAGGAGATGTCGTGCAGCGCCCCCGCGCGCTCGATGTGCTCGACGGCCAGCACCACCGGCGCGGCCGGGTCGACGGCGGTGCGCCGCGTCTCCGCGAAGCGGCGCCCGGTCATCTGGAAGGCGAGGGAGGAGAGGTCGAACTCGCCCGCCGGCGCATCGGCGACGAGGCGGCCATTGCGGATCACCACGATCTTCTCGCAGACCTCGAAGATCTCGGCGAGCTTGTGTGAGACGAACAGCACGGCGACGCCGTCGGCCTTCAGCCGCCGGATGATGTCGAGCAGCGAGCGCACCTCGCGCTCGGTGAGCGCCGTCGTCGGCTCGTCCATGATGATGAGGCGGGCGTCGGACACGAGCGCGCGGGCGATGGCGACGAGCTGCTTGTCGGCGACCGCGAGCGTCTCGACGCGCGCCTCGAGGTCGATCGTGACGTCGATGCGGGCGAGCACGGCCTTCGCGATGCGACGCATCTCGGTATGGCGCACCAGCGTGCGCCGGGCCGACAGCTCGCCGCTGAAGGCGATGTTCTCGGCGACCGAGAGGTTCGGAAAGAGCGCGAAGTCCTGGAAGATCACCTGGATGCCGGCGGCGACCGCGGTGCGCGGGTCGAGCCGGTGGTAGTCGCGGCCGGCGATCGTCAGCGTCCCTCCGTCGGGCGCCTGCGCGCCGGCGAGGATCTTGATGAGCGTCGACTTGCCGCTGCCGTTCTCGCCGGCGAGGCACACGACTTCGCCCGGCGCGATGGTGAAGCCGACATCCGTCAGCGCGCGGACGCCGGCGAAGGCCTTCGAGACGTGCGAGATGGCGACGAGCGGCGCAACCGGGGCGTCCGGCATCGCGGGGCTCTCCTCGGCCGATGGGAGCGGCGGGCCGCGGGAGGCCTTCCGCCGGCGGACGAGCCGCCGGCGGAAGCGCCGGGCCGTCGGATCAGAACGGGTAGTCGGCGGCGTTCTGCTTGGTCACGTCGACCCAGGCCTGGCCGTAGATGACGTTGCCGTCGATCGAGACCTTCTCGTAGCCCTGGACGCCGAGGTCCATGCCGTTGGTCGGCGCCTTGCCGTTCAGGAGGTCGACGGCGATGGTGTCCATGGCGACGGCGGCGAGGGCCGGATCCCAGAACGAGATCATGTCGACGGCGCCGGTCTCCAGGTACTGGTTGGCGATCGACGGCAGGCTGGTGCCCATGACGCAGGTGTCGTCGTTCATGCCGCGCTCCTCGAGGGCGAGGCCGACGCCGGCGACGTCCGTCGAGGCGCTGCCCTGGAAGCCGCGGACGCCGGGGAAGGCGCGCAGCAGCTCCTGCGTCTTGGCGTAGGCCTGCTGCTGGTCGTCGAAGGTCTCGTTCTTCGAGCCGACCATCTTCATGTCCGGGTAGTTCGCCTTCTGGTAGGCGATCGCCGCGTCGACCCACTCGTTGTGCGACTTCGAGGTGAGGCTGCCGACGAACACCGCGTACTCGCCCTTGCCGCCCATGCACTCGGCCAGCGCCTTCATCAGGTGCTCGCCGTAGGCGGCGTTCGAGAACGCCTCGATGTCCCAGTCGATGTTCTTCATGCCGACGGCCTCGTGCGAGACCACCTTGATGCCGGCGTCGAGGGCCTTCTTCAGCACCGGCTCGAGCGCTTCGGGGGCGAACGGCACGACGGTGATGGCGTTGACGCCCTTGGCGATCTGGTCCTCGATCAGCTGCACCTGCAGCTGCGCGTCGGCCTTCGGCGGGCCGACCTGGTAGGCGTTGTTGCCGGTGTCGGCGGCGAACTTCTTGACGCCTTCCTCCATCCGGTTGAACCACTGGATGCCGCTGATCTTCACCACCGTGACGATGGTGTACTTCTCGGCCGCGCTCGCCGCGAGGCCGGCGGCGCCGAGCGCGAGGGCCGCAGCGCCCGCGAGAAGGATCGACTTCCTGATCATTACGCTCTCTCCCTGATTGGCTTGTTGTCACCCGCCGTCTCGTGCGGACGGGTGTTTTCCGGCGCCGGACGGCGTGCCTTGGCCGCCCGGCGGAAGGCGCGGCCTCCGTCAGTCGAGGCCGGACATCTCGAACAGGAGCTTGTGCAGGGCCGAGGCGTTGAGCTCGCCGAAGCCCTTGTTGACCGCCGCCTGGTAGAGCTCGGCGGTGACCGCGGTGGACGGCACGGAGACGCCGAGCGAGCGCGCGTAGGCGCCGATCAGGCGCGCGTCCTTCAGCATGTGCTTCAGGTAGAAGCTCGGCTCGTAGGCCTCGGCGAGAGTGGCCCGGCCGACGCCGCGGATGAGCCCCGACGAGAAGTCGGTGACGTCGAGGTAGGCCATCAGCGGCTCGGCCTCGAGGCCGGCCTTGCGGGCGAGCGCCAGCGCCTCGCCGAGCGAGACCATCTGCGCGGCGACGAGGAGGTTGCCGACGAGCTTCGCCGCCGCGCCCTTCGAGGACGGGCCGAGGTAATGGACGGTCGCCGCCATCGCCTCGAGGATCGGCTTCACCTCGTCGAAGGCCGCCCGCTCGCCGCCGCAGACGAAGTCGAGCCGGCCCTCCCAGGCCTCGGCCTTGGAGCCGAACACCGGGGTGTCGAGGTAGCGCAGGCCGCGCTCGGCCGCGGCGGCGGCGAGCTCCAGCGACAGGTGCGGGTCGGTGGTGGTCGCATCGGCGATGATCGCGCCGCGGCGGGCCGCGGCGAACACGCCGCGGTCGCCGAGCAGGGTGTCGCGCTGCGCGTCCGGCCCGGTCAGGCAGACGACGATCAGCGGCTTGTCGGCCACAGCCGCGGCGAGCGACGGGGCGATAGCCGCGCCGGCGAGGTCGGCCGGCAGGTCGCGGGCGGTGCGGTTCCAGGCCGTGACGGCGTGGCCGGCGGCGAGCAGGTTGCGGACCATGCCGCGCCCCATGATGCCGAGCCCGATGTGGGCGATCTCCGTCATGCGCGCCTCCTGGTCACCGCGTCGCGAAATGCCGGCTCCCGGTGCGTCGCCGTCGCGCCAGATACTGGCGTCGCTGGACGGGGGAGCCCGCCGGCGCGACGCAGGCTGGAACGAGATCAAACTGACAACTGGTCCGACCTTCCATCCAGTTCGATCATGGATGCCGAGCCGCTGTCAAGGCGACGGCGGGCGACGTTCTGACGCCCACGGGAGGGGGCCGGCGGCCGGGCAAGGCAGGCGTGCTCGGGCGGCCGGCGCGACGCCGAAATGGTCCCCGGCACCGGGCCACGGGCCGGATCGGCCGGCTAGAAGATCTCGTAGCCCGGCCGCGGAAGGTTGGGGCGGGGCGTCGGTCCTTCGGGGCTGATCACCCGGCGGTCGCGCGCCACCGCGTGGCCGTCGCGCCCGAGCGCCTTGGCGCGATAGAGCGCGGCGTCCGCGTCGGCGTTGAGCGCGTCGCCCGACCAGCCGGGACGCCAGGCGGCGGCGCCGATGCTGAGCGTCAGCGCGAACTCGGTCGTCCCCCAGCGGATCCGGGCCGCCCGCACAGCGCGGACGAGATCGGCCGCGATCTCCGCCGCCGCCACGAGGTCCTTGCCCGGCAGCAGGACGGAGAACTCGTCGCCGCCCATGCGGGCGAGGAGCCCGCCCGGTGGCAGCGCGAGCGTCACGGTCGTGGCGACGTGGACGAGGCAGGCGTCGCCGGCGAGGTGGCCATGGACGTCGTTGATCTGCTTGAACTTGTCGAGGTCGACGACGAGGAGGGAGCAGGGGCGCTGCGTCGCCTCGGAGAATCGCAGCTCTTCGTCCAGGCGCTCGTGGAAGGCGCGCCGGTTGGCGAGGCCGGTGAGAGGGTCGCGCATCGCCAGCGTGGCGAGCTCGGCGTTCAGCCGGTCGATCACCATCAGCACCAGGCCGAAGTTCCACAGGAGGCCGCTGAAGATGACCAGCACCAGCACGCCCGGCTCGATCACGAGATAGGTCTCGCGGGAGATGGTGCCGGCGACCTGGAGGAGGTTGCTGGCGGTCTCGATGCCGTGCACGAAGATGCCGGTCGCCATCGCCGCCGCGGCGAGCAGCGCACCGGCCTTGCGCCGCTCCTGCCGCACGAGGTCGACGATCGACAGGGCGAGCGGCACGGACTGCGCCACCGCGTAGATGGCGTTGCGGGCGTTGGAGTTCGGATCCCAGAACGTGAAGACGGAGAGCAGCGCGAGCGAGCCCACCGTCAGCCAGATGCTCGGCCACCAGGGCAGCGGGCGGTCCTGGAAGCGGCGCACGCCGACCCAGAACAGCGAGAAGCCGAAGATGACGATGCCGTTGCCGAGGAAGATCGAGATCAGCGAGTTGAAATGGCCTTCGGTCGCCAGTGCGCAGCCGCCGAGCGCCGTGGTGATGCACGCGGCCATCCAGATGCCGGCGGCTTCGAGACGCTCGTAGGAGACGTAGACGACGGCCCAGACGATCGCCATCACGATCGAGACGATCAGGATCACGACGTAGAGGGTGATGAAGTCGAGGGCCATGCGCGCCGACCTCTGTCGCCTCGTTCGCGCGCGGCCGGCCCGAACAGGGGAGAACGATCCGATGGTGCCGCCGCGGGTCCGGCGCTGCCTCCGTCCGTCCTGTGAGCTAGAATGGTGGACAGCCATAGACTGAACGGCCGCAGGCGACAACGGCCGCCGTCGACGTGGGGAGGAGCGGGTCTTGCAGGGCGGACTGTTCGTGGCGCTGACGGTGCTGGCCGCGCTCGGGACTGGCCTGATGGCCGGCGTGTTCTTCGCCTTCTCCACCTTCGTCATGCGGGCGCTCGGCCGCCTGTCGCCGCCGCAGGCGATCGCGGCGATGCAGGCGATCAACGTGGCGGTGATCACCCCGGCCTTCCTCGGCCCGTTCCTCGGCACGGTCGCCGTCTCGGCGGTCCTCGCCGGCCTGGCGGTCGTCGGGATGGCCGGGAACGCGGCCGTCCACATCGTGGCGGGCGCGGTGCTCTACATCGTCGGGACGTTCGGGGTGACGATCGTCTTCAACGTGCCGCGCAACGATGCGCTGGCGGCCGTCGACCCGGCGGGCGGGGAGGCGGCCGCGTCCTGGGCGCGCTACCTGCGGGAATGGACGGCCTGGAACCACGTGCGGACCGCCGCCGCCCTGGCGGCGTCGGCCGCGTTCGTGCTGGCGCTCGCGCGGGGGTGACCAAGGCGGATCTTCGCCTGGGACGGCGGTGCGGCTCAGCGGTTGAGGATGTTCTTCTCGACCGTCATGAGGTGCGCGTGCATCGCCGCCCGTGCGCCACCCGGATCGCGCCGCATCAGCGCGTCGAGGATCGCCGCGTGCTCCGCGCAATAGACCTGGCGGCGCGCCTCCGAGAACGAGCGCTTCTTCATGTCGAACCACGGCGACTGGTTGCGCAGGATGCGCATCAGGTTGTGGATCTCGCGGAGGAATTCGTTGCGCGAGCACGAGAAGATGCGGTGGTGGAACTCGGCGTCCCACTGCTCGAACACGGGCATCTCGGCCGCCTCGACCGCCGCGAGATGCGCGTCGCGGACGGCGTTGAGCTGGCTGGTGCTGGCATTGGTCGCGGCGAAGGCGGCCGCGGTCGGCTCGAGCAGCTGACGGATCTCCATCATGTCGGCCGGGCTCGTGCCCTCCATCCGGGCGACGGTCGCGGAAAGCGTGTCGGCACGGGCCGAGACGAGGAAGGTGCCTCGGCCGACCTGCCGTGTCACCGTGCCGGTTTCCTCCAGCATGCCGACGGCGCGGCGGACGGTGTTGCGCGCGACGCCGAATTCGTCGGCGAGGTCGCGCTCCGGCGGAATGCGCCCGTCCTCGAGCCACTCGCCCGCCTCGATCCGCTGCTTCAGGGCCTTGGCGATGTCGTGCGCGACGAGACGGGACATGGGCGGCCGGCTCTCCTCGATGATCCAATCCTGGCCCAATCTAGCGGCCGGTTCAGCCAGCGTCTACCAACAACATTTGCAATATAACCTCATTGTGCGGCGCGAAATCAGCATGCTTCGCGTCGAATGCTGCGGTGCAGCGTGGATATCGCCGGTGCACGGCTTGCGGCATAAACCAATTGCCACTATCGTGTCCCCAATGGCGCTCATATTGGCGCAATAATGGTTCAAACAGGGATGGCGCCATGAGGGTTGCGACGTTCTCGATCGCCGGCGAGCGTCGGGTTGGGCTGGTCGATCTCGGCAGCCAGACGGTGGCGCCGTTCGACATGCCCGTCGAGCGGTCGGAGGCCGGCATCCTGGCGCTCGTCCAGGCGAACGGGGCGGGGCTGCCGCGCACGCTGTCGCCGGTGCCGCTGAGCCAGGTGACGCTGGAGGCGCCGATCCCGCGGCCGCGCCGCAACATCTTCTGCGTCGGCAAGAACTACCACGAGCACGCGCACGAATTCTCCCGCAGCGGCTTCGATTCGAGCGCTGCCGCCGGCGCCGTGCCCAAGAATCCGATCATCTTCTCGAAGGTGCCGGAATCGGTCATCGCGACGCGCGAGAGCGTCGTCATCGACAGCAAGGTGTCGACGGCGATCGACTACGAGGGCGAGCTCGCGGTGATCATCGGCAAGGGCGGCCGCGGCATCGCGAAGGCCGATGCCTACGAGCACGTCTGGGGCTACACCATCGTCAACGACGTGACGGCGCGCGACATGCAGGGCCGCTACAGCCAGTGGCTGATCGGCAAGTCGCAGGACACCTTCTGCCCGATGGGGCCGTGGGCGGTGACCAAGGACGAGGTCGACATCGAGACCGCCGGCATCCGCTGCTTCGTGAACGAGGACCTGCGCCAGAACTCCAAGATCAACCTCCTGATCTTCGACATTCCGACGATCATCGCGACGCTCTCCGAGGGCATCACGCTGATGCCCGGCGACGTCATCGCCACCGGCACGCCGGCCGGCGTCGGCATCGGCTTCGACCCGCCGAAATACCTGAAGGGCGGCGACGTCGTGCGCGTCGAGATCGACGGCATCGGCACCCTCGAGAACCGCTTCGAGGAGCGCGCCTGATGGCGACCGTGACGGCGGGTCCGGTCGTCGCCGAGGTCGCAGGCGACGGCTTCCCGGTGGTGATGGTGCACGGCCTCGGCGGCACCTCCAACACCTACCAGCCGCAGATGGCGACGCTCGCCGGCTGGCGGGTGATCCGGCCGGACACGCCCGGCTCGGGGCGCTCGCCGGTGCCGTTCGAAGCGCTGTCGATCGAGTTCTTCGCCCGTTCGATCGTCGCCGCGGTGCGCGGCCTCGGCGTCGCCTCGGCCCACTTCGTCGGCCACTCGCTCGGCACCATCGTGTGCCAGCGCATCGCCGCCGACGAGCCGGCGCTCGTCGCTTCGCTGACCCTCTTCGGCGCCATCACCGAGCCGCCCGACGCGGCGCGCGCGGGCCTCCTCGACCGCGCCCGCAAGGCCCGCGACGAGGGCATGGACGGCATCGCCGATGCGGTCGCCGCCGCCACCCTCTCGCCGGCCACCCGGTCCGGCAAGCCGGAGGTCGCGGCGTTCGTGCGCGAGTCGCTGATGCGCCAGAACCCCGAGGGCTACGCCCGCACCTGCGAGGCGCTGTCGAAGGCGAAGGCGGTCGATCCGGTGCTGATCAAGGCGCCGACGCTGATCGTCGCCGGCGACTGCGATCCGGTGGCCCCGCTCAGCATGGGGCAGGGCCTCGCCGACAAGATCCGCGGCGCGACGGTTTCCGTGATGGACCGTTGCGGCCATTGGATTACGATGGAGAAACCGCAGGAGAGCGGCCAGAAGCTGGCCGAATTCCTCCAGCGGAACCAAAGATAAGAAATACCCGGCGCAAAGCGCCTGCGGAGAGGTTGCGCCTTTCCGCGATGTCTTGGGAGGTAGGCATGGCCGACGACAGCTACGGCTGGAATGGCAATGGGTCCGGCGGCACGCTCTTCACGAACGTGCGCATCCTCGATGCGACCGGCGAGTATCCCTATACCGGCGAGGTCCTGATCCAGGGCAACCGCATCAAGCAGATCACGCGCGGCTCGTCGCGGTTCGGCTCCGGCCCGGCGATGGGCGGCGGGGCGACGGTGATCGACGGCATGGGCGCGACGCTGATGCCGGGCATGATCGACGCCCACCTGCACCTCTCCTGGAACAACGCGCCGGGCGTTGACCCGATCCAGATGATGCAGCCCGAAGAGCACATGCTCGTCACCATGGAGATGGCGAAGCTCGTGCTCGACGCCGGCTTCACCGGCGGGCGCGGCGCGGCGGCGGCCAAGCCGCGCCTCGACGTCGTCGCCAAGCGCTTCATCAACGAGGGGCGCTACCCGGGCCCGCGCTACCTCGCGGCCGGGCCGGAGATCACCACCGTCGGCGGCCTCGGCGACGCCGCGCCGTCGCACATCCCGCACGAGGGGCTCAATCTCGGCATCGTGGTCTCGGGGCCGGAGGAGGTGCGCCGCGTCGTCCGCACGCTGATCAAGTACGGCGTCGACTCGATCAAGCTCAACCTCTCCGGCGAGGAGATCACCGGCATGGGCGCCGAGGAGACGCCGATGTCGGAGGAGGAGGTGGCGATGGCCGTCTCCGAGGCGCGCTGCCGCAACAAGGTGGTGTCGGCGCACGCCCGCTCGTCCGGCTCGGTCAAGCAGTGCATCCGCCACGGCATCCAGAACATCTACCACGCCTCCTTCGCCGACGAGGAGGCGCTCGACATGCTGGAGGCGGCGAAGGACCGCCACTTCGTGGCGCCCGGCATCGCCTGGCTCATTAACACCGCCCGCGAGGCCTCCGAGTGGGGCATCAAGCCGGGCTCCAGGCTCGCGATCGCCTACGAGCGCGAGCTTGCGATGTGCATCGAGACGATGAAGAAGATGCACCGCCGCGGCATCCGCATCTGCATCGGCGGCGACTACGGCTTCGCCTGGACGCCGCAGGGCACCAATGCCCGCGACATCCAGACCTTCGTCGAGATGCTCGGCTTCTCGCCGATGGAGGCGATCCAGGCGGCGACCAAGTACGGCGGCGAGATCATGAGCATGGGCAACGAGCTCGGCATGATCAGGGAGGGCTACCTCGCCGACATGCTGCTGGTCGACGGCGACCCGATTGCCGACGTGCGCATCCTGCAGGACAAGACGCGCATCCTGGCGATCATGAAGGACGGCAAGTTCCACAAGGCGCCGCGGATGAACGAGCAGCGCCGGCGGCTGACCGCATGAGCATCCTCGATCAGCCCGCCGCCGGCGCGTCCGGCGGCCTGACCAGACGGCAGGCGTGGTGGCTCGCGGGCCTCCTCGCCGCCGCCGTCATGGCGTGGCTGGTCTTCGCCGTCTGGCCGGCGTGGCTGAACGCGATCCTGATCTCGAAGAAGGCGTTCGTCAGCTCGATCTTCAACGGCGTCACGCTCGCCGGGCTCTACTTCCTCGTCGCGAGCGGCTTCACCCTCGTCTTCGGGCTGATGCGCAACGTCAACCTGGCGCACGGCTCGCTCTACCTGCTCGGTGCCTATCTCGGCTACGAGGTGGCGCGGCTCACCGGCTACTGGCTCCTCGGCGTCGCGGCGGGTTTCGCGGTGCTCGCCGTGCTCGGCCTCGCCATGCAGGTGTTCGTGTTCCGCCGGCTCGAGGGCGACGACCTGCGCCAGACCCTCGTCACCATCGGCATCTCGATCGTCGCCGCCGACCTGATGCTGTGGATGTGGACCGGCGCGACCTACCAGATCGCGACGCCCGTGTGGCTCGACGGGGCGGTGAAGCTGCCGATCATCACCGCCATCAAGTCGAACGGCGACGCCGTCTACATCAACTATCCCTTCTACCGGCTCGTCGTGCTGGCGGTCGCCGTCGTCATCGGCGTCGGGCTGTGGCTGATGCTGAACCGCACCCGCGTCGGCATGATGATCCGCGCCGGCGTCGACGACCGGGCGATGCTGTCGGCCTCGGGCGTCAACGTGCACGCGGTGTTCGCCGTCGTCTTCGCGATCGGCGCCGGGCTCGCGGGCTTCGCCGGCGTCGTCGGCGGCTCGGCGCTGTCCGTCGCCCCCGGCGAGGACGTGCGCTACCTGCTCGCCTCGCTCGTCGTCGTGATCGTCGGTGGCATGGGCTCGATCACCGGGGCGGCCATCGGCGCGCTCCTGATCGGCCTCGCCGAGCAGATCGGCCTCGTCTACTTCCCAACCTACGGCATCGTGCTCACCTTCGTCATCATGGTCGTCACCCTCGCCATCCGGCCGCAGGGCATCATGGGGAAGGCGCGATGACGCTCGTCCACCAGGCCACCGGGCAGCCGTCCAGGACCGACGCAGCGCTGGGCGCGATCGGCGTCGGCCACCTCGTGCTTGCGGCGGCGCTGCTGCTGTTCCCGGTCGTCGCGTCCGACTTCTTCCTGACGCAGATCGGCGGCTACTCGCTGATCTTCGGCATGATCGCGCTGTCCTTGATGATGCTCGCCGGCTACGGCGGCATGGTCAGCCTCGCGCAGATCAGCGTCGCCGGCATGGCCGGCTACGCGGTCGCGATCTTCGGGTCGAACAATTCCGGCGTGCTCGGCTTCGGCTGGCCGTGGTGGATCCTGGTGCCGTTCGCGGTGCTGGTCGCCGGCATCGCCTCGGCGCTGATCGGCGCGATCTCCTCGCGCACCGAGGGTATCTACACGATCATGATCACGCTGGCGATCGCCACCGCGATCTTCTACTTCACCCAGCAGAACTACGCGCTATTCAACGGCTTCCCCGGCTTCACCGGCATCCGCGCGCCGGAGTTCTGGGGGATTTCCTGGCGCGACCCGACGCCGTTCTACTATCTCTGCCTCGGCGTCGCGGCGATCGCCTATGCGGCGGTGCTCTATTGCGCGCGCTCGACCTTCGGCCTCGCGCTGCAGGCGATCCGCGACAACCCGCGCCGCATGCGGGCGATCGGCTTCGACGTCACCTGGCACAAGATCGTCGCCTACTTCTACGCCGGGCTGATCGCCGGTCTCGCCGGGGTGCTGCTCGTCTGGTTCAACGGCCGCATCTCGCCCGGCACCATCGGCGTCGGGGCGGCGATCAACGTGCTCATCATCGCCGTCATCGGCGGCATGCGCCATCCGATCGGGCCGTTCATCGGCGCCGTCGTCGTCGTGCTGATGCAGACCTTCGCCATCGACATCGTCGGGGCCGAGCGCTTCAACACGCTGATCGGCCTCTTCTTCCTCGTCATCGTGTTCGTCTCCCCGGACGGCCTGCTCGGCCTCTGGGGCAGGCTCAGGCCCCACCTCGCACAGGAAACCCTGCGATCGCTGCCGCGAAGGGGCGGTGGCTGAACTCCGCCGACACCTAGAATTCTGCCGACGTCAAGAAAACCCGGGAGGAAACCAAGAATGACCATGCATCGCCGTACGCTTCTGGCCCTGGCGCTCGCCACCGGCCTCACCGCGCCGTCGCTGGCGCTCGCCGCCGACGACACCATCCGCATCGGCCTCCTGGCCACCTTCGAGGGCCCGTTCACGGTGCTCGGCGAGGACGGCCAGCGCGGCGCCCTGACGGCGCTCGACGAGGTGAACGCCACCGTCGCCGGCAAGAAGGTCGAGTTCGTGAAGGGCTCGTCCGACGCCTCGCCGGACAGCGCGGCGCGCGCCGTGCGCAAGCTCGTCGAGCAGGACGGCGTCGACATCGTCATCGGCCCGCTCTCGGGCGATGAAGGCATCGTCGTGAAGGACTACGCCAAGACGAAGCCCGAGGTGACCTTCATCAACGGCACGTCGGCGGCGCAGGACACCACCCTGCGCGATCCGGCGCCGAACTTCTTCCGCTTCTCGACCGACGGCGCGCAGTGGATGGCCGGTCTCGGCGACTACGCCTTCAACGAGAAGGGCTACAAGAAGGTCGCCACCGTCGCCGAGGACTATTCCTTCCCCTACACCCAGGTGTTCGGCTTCATGGCCGAGTTCTGCAAGGCCGGCGGCACCGTGCCGTCGAAGTCGTGGGTGCCGATCGGCAACAAGGACTACTCCTCGGTCATCGCAGCGATCCCGGACGACGTCGATGCGATCTACGTCGCGCTCGGCGGCGCCGACGGCGTCAACTTCCTGACGCAGTACCAGCAGGCCGGCGGCGAGGCGCCGCTGATCGGCGGCTCGATCACCGTCGACCAGACGGTGCTCTCCTCGAAGGGCAAGATCCGCGACGTCGTCGTCGGCACCCCCTCGGCCGGCCCGATCGCCGACACCAACGACTCGCCTGAGTGGAAGGCCTTCGTCGACGCCTACAAGAAGCAGGAGGGCGCGTTCCCGTCGCCGTCGCTGTTCGCGCACGGCTACTACGTGAACACCAAGGCGGTGCTGAAGGCGCTCGACGAGGTCGGCGGCGACGTCTCCGACGGCGGCGCCAAGTTCCGCGACGCGCTGTCGAAGCTCTCCTTCGACACGCCGACCGGCAAGGTCTCGCTCGACGCCAACCGCAACGCCATCGCCGACATCTACCTGACGGAGGTGACCGAGGGCGCCGACGGCAACCTCTACAACAAGCTCGTCAAGGTCGTGCCGCAGGTCAACCAGACCCTCGGCATCCCGGTGGACGAGTTCCTGGCCCTCGGCGCGGTCAGCCGCGAAAACCCGAGCTGCCCGTAAGCCTCACGACGCCGTCAAGGGAGCCGCCGCCAGTGGCCGAGCCGATCGCAGCGACGCGCCTGCAAACCTCCAACGCCTTCGCGCTGGAGCTCGCGGGGGTGTCACGGCACTTCGGGGCCCTGGTGGCGGTCTCCGACGTCAACATGAGGATCGCGGTCGGCGAACGGCGCGCGGTCCTCGGTTCCAACGGCGCCGGCAAGACGACGCTGTTCAACACCATCACCGGCGACTTCCTGCCGACGGCCGGGCGGATCCGCTTCTTCGGCGAGGACGTCACCGTCCTGCCGCCGCAGGAGCGGATCCGCCGCGGGCTCCGGCGCACCTACCAGATCTCGCAGCTGTTCCGCGGCCTCAGCGTCCTCGACGGCATCTTCCTCGCCTGCCGCGGCGTCTCCGGCCACCGCTTCTCGCTCCTCCGGCCGCGCCCCTCCGACCCCAACATGGCGCAGGCCGAGCTCATCCTGCACGCCGTCCACCTCGAGGCCGAGCGCGACGCGCTGGTCGCGACGCTGAGCCACGGCCAGCAGCGCCAGCTCGAGATCGCGCTGGCGCTCGCCGGGGCGCCGCGCTTTATCCTGTTCGACGAGCCGGCGGCCGGCCTGTCGCCGACCGAGCGGCGCGACCTCGTCGCGATCCTGAACGCGCTGCCGAAGCACATCGGCTACGTGATCATCGAGCACGACCTCGACGTGGCGCTGCGCGTCGCCGACTTCGTGTCGATGATGCACAACGGCAAGGTCTTCAAGGAAGGCACGCCGCAGGAGATTGAGAACGATCCCGAGGTCCAGGAGATCTATCTCGGAGGCCACCATGGCTGAGCGGGGAGGATCTGAGCGGGGAGGCGCCCGGCCGGCGCTCAGGATCGAGGACCTGCACGTCTACTACGGCGAGTCGCACGCCATCCAGGGCGTGTCGCTGACGCTGGAGCGCGGCGTGCTGTCGGTTGTCGGCCGCAACGGCATGGGCAAGACGACACTCTGCAACACCATCACCGGGCTGAAGCGCGCCCGCTCCGGCTCGATCCGCGTCGACGGGCGGGAGATCTCCTCGCTCGAGCCGCACGAGATCCACCGCCTCGGCGTCGGCTACGTGCCGCAGGGCCGGCGCGTCTGGCCGAGCCTGTCGGTCGACGAGCACCTGCGCCTCGCCGCCGGCTCGCGCCGCGACGCGTCGTGGACCATCGAGCGCGTCTACCAGACCTTCCCGCGCCTCGCGGAGCGGCGCAACAACGGCGGCTCGCAGCTCTCCGGCGGCGAGCAGCAGATGCTGGCGATCTCGCGCGCGCTCCTCGGCGATCCAAAGCTCCTCGTCATGGACGAGCCGACCGAGGGCCTCGCCCCGGTCATCGTCGAGCAGGTCGAGCGGATGCTCGTCACACTCGGCGAGGAGGGCGAGATGTCGATCCTCGTCATCGAGCAGAACATCGGCGTCGCGACCGCCGTCTCCGACCGCGTCGCGATCATGGTCAACGGCCGCGTCAACCGGATCATGGACGCCAAGGCGCTCGCCAGTGACCGGGCGCTGCAGCAGAGCCTGCTCGGTGTCGGCCGGCACGGCGACGCGGAAGCGGTGCCGGCACCGGCGGAGATGGCCGAGGCGGCCGAGCAGATCGCCGAGGTCTACCGCGTCGAGCGCGGCTCCGAGCCTTCGGGCGATCCGAGCGAGGTCGCGGCCTACCGCCCGGTGACGCAACTGCCGAACCGCTGGAACGTGCCGGTCCAGGACCTCCGCCAGGCCGCCGTCGCGCGCACGGCGCCGGCCGACGACGGGCGCAAGGTCTTCGCCATTCCGTTCGCCGAGCGCATCGGCCGCACGGCGCTCGTCGTCGGCACCTTCGACACCAAGGGCAAGGAGCTGCGCTTCGTCGCCGACCGGCTGCGCAAGCTCGGCATCCCGGTGCGCACGGTCGACCTCTCCACCTCCGGCCGGCCGGCGAGCGCCGACGTGCCGGCGATCCAGGTCGCGAGCCTGCATCCGCGCGGCACCTCGGCGGTGATGTCGGGCGACCGCGGCGGCGCGGTGACGGCGATGGCCGAGGCCTTCGCCCGCTGGATCGAGCGCGAGCCCGGCATCGGCGGCATCATCTCCGCCGGCGGCTCGGGCGGCACGACGCTCGCGACGGCGGGCATGCGGGCGCTGCCGGTCGGCATCCCGAAGATCATGGTCTCGACGGTCGCCGCCGGCGACGTCGGCAAATATGTCGGCGGCGCCGACATCATGATGGTCCACTCGGTCGCCGACGTGCAGGGCCTCAACTCGATCACCGAGCAGGTGCTCGGCAATGCCGCGCACGCGCTTGCCGGCATGATCGCGCAGCTGCCGAACGCCGAGGCGCGCGAGGCGAAGCGCAAGCTGGCGCGCCCGGCGATCGGCATCACCATGTTCGGCGTCACGACGCCGTCGGTGCAGTCGGCGACCCGGAAGCTCGAGGCCGACTACGACTGCCTCGTCTTCCACGCCACCGGCACCGGCGGCCGGGCGATGGAGAGCCTCGGCCACTCGGGCCTCCTCGCCGGCTTCCTCGACATCACCACGACCGAGGTCGCCGACATGCTGGTCGGTGGCGTGTTCCCGGCCGACGAGACGCGCTTCGGCGCGGCGATCCGCACGGGGCTGCCCTATGTCGGCTCGGTCGGGGCGCTCGACATGGTCAACTTCGGGCCGCGCGACACGGTGCCGGAGCGCTTTCGTGGCCGCACCTTCGTCGTCCACAACCCGAACGTCACCCTGATGCGGACGACCCGCGACGAGAACCGCGCCTTCGGCGAGTGGATCGGCGCGCGGCTCAACGCCATGAACGGGCCGGTCCGCTTCCTCCTGCCGGAGGGCGGCGTGTCGATGCTCGACGCGCCCGGCCAGCCGTTCCACGACCCGGACGCCGACGCCGCGCTCTTCGAGGCGATCGAGCGGACGGTGCGCCCGTCGCCGACGCGGCGGGTCGAGCGCGTGCGCGGCAACATCAACGACGAGGTGTTCGTCGAGGCCCTCGTCGGCGCGTTCCGTTCGATCGCCCCGAAGCTCGAGAGGAGGGCGTGATGCCGGCCCTCGGCACCGCCTTCGGGGATCGCGTGATCCACTGTTCCATCCGGCCGCCCGAGACGGCGCCCGGACGACGTCGTGAGGATAGACATGGCCGCTGAGACCTTCGGCACCTTCCTTCTGTGGCTGATCATCGTCGCGATCGCCGTCGTGATCGCGGTCTACGTCCTCAGGTGGCTCTACCGCCGGTCGACCAAGGAGACGGCGTTCGTGCGCACCGGCTTCCTGGGCGAGAAGGTCGTTGTCAACGGCGGCGCCTTCGTCATCCCGGTGCTGCACGAGATCACGCCGGTCAACATGAACGTCATGCGGATCGAGGTCCGCCGCGGCGAGCAGACGGCGCTGATCACCCGGAACCGCATGCGCGTCGACCTCGTCGCCGAGTTCTTCGTCCGCGTCGGCTCGTCGAAGCACGACGTGGCCTCGGCGGCGCAGACGCTCGGCCGGCGCTCGCTGCAGCCGGAGGGCATCCGCGAGCTGCTCGAAGGCAAGTTCTCCGCCGCCATGCGCACCATCGCCGCGCAGATGACGTTGGAGGAGATGCACGAGTTGCGCGGCGACTACGCCCGCCAGGTGAAGGAAGCCGCGTCCGAGGCGCTGGCGCAGAACGGCCTCGAGCTCGAGAGCGTCGCGATCGTCGACCTCGACCAGACGAGCCTCGAATTCTTCGACCCGTCGAACGCCTTCGACGCCGAGGGCCTGACCCAGCTCACGGAATCGATCGAGACGCGCCGCCGCATGCGCAACGAGATCGAGCAGCGCACCCTCGTCGACATCCGCAACCAGAACCTCGAGACGCAGCGGAAGGTTTTGGAGATCGACCGCGAGACCGAGTACGCGCGGCTGGATCAGGAGCGCGAGGTCGAGGTGCGGCGCGCGGTGCAGCGCTCCGAGCTCGCCAAGGAGCGGGCGCTGCGCGACCAGGAGTCCGAGCAGGCGCAGCTTTCGGCGCGCGAGATCGTCGAGAAGGCGCGCCTCGCGCAGGAGCGCAACATCACCGAGGAGCGCATCAAGAGCGAGGAGGACACGCAGCGGCGCGAGATCGCCCGCCGTCGCACCCTCGACGAGGCGGAGCTGCGCTCGCGCGAGATGACCGAGCGCGAGCAGATCGCCCTCGGGTTCGAGCTCGAGAAGGCGCGCATCGCCCGCCAGCGCGCCGAGAGCGAGCTCGAGATCGGCCGCCGCCGGGCGCTCGAGATCGTCGAGCTCGAACGCCAGATCGCCCTCGCCGAGAAGGGGGCCGAGCTCAGCAAGGCCGAGGCCGAGAAGCGCCGCGTCGAGATCGACGAGAACCGAGAGACCGAGACGGCGCGGATCGCCCAGGACCGGGCGATCGACCAGGTCAGGGTCGAGCGCGAGCGGATGCTCGAGGCGCTGGAGATCTCCAAGCGCCAGGCCTTCGAGGAGGCCGAGATCGCCGCCTCCGAGGAGGTCGAGCGCGCCCGCATCACCGCCGAGCGCGGCGTCGAGGAGGCGAAGCTGATCAAGGATCGCGACCTGCGCCAGCTCGCCGTCGAGCGCGACCAGACGATCGAGATGGCCGAGATCCAGAAGGCGATCGAGATCGCCAAGAAGTCGCAGGAGCGCTCCGCCGCCCAGGCCGCCGCCGAGGCCGTGCGGTCTAAGGTGATCCAGGCCGAGGAGCAGTCGTTCACCCTGCGCGAGCGCGAGATCGCCGAGCGGAGGAAGCTCACCGACCTCATCGGCGCGCAGCGCGAGGCCGAGCGCGAGGCGCTGCGCGTCACCGCCAAGGCGGACGCCGAGATGCGGGCCGCCAAGAGCCTCGCCGAGGCGCAGAAGATCGCCGCCGTGGCCAACGCCGAATCCGAGAAGATCCACGCCCTCGCCGCCGCGGAGCGCTACGCCGTCGATGCCGCCGGCCAGCGCCAGATCAACGAGGCGGAGAACGTGCTGTCGCAGGACGCGCGCGCCGGGCGCCTGCGCGGCAAGCTGCTCGACCACCTCGAGGGCATCGTCCGCGAGAGCGTCAAGCCGATGGAGAAGATCGACGCGATCAAGATCCTGCACGTCGACGGCCTAAACGGCGGCGAAGGCGGCGGCAGCCGCAACGTCACCGACGAGGTCATCGACTCGGCGCTGCGCTACCGCGTCCAGGCGCCGATGATCGACAACCTGATGAAGGAGATCGGCATCGAGGGCGGCTCGCTCGGCCGGATGACCGACGTCCTGCGCGACGCCAAGGACATCGCCAGCCTGTCGCGCGACAAGAAGGGCGGCAAGTCGGACGCCGCCGCCAAGGACGCCAAGGACGACCGCGATGACGACCGGCGCTGACGGGGGGCGCCCGTGACCAAGGTCTACGTCTCGACGGTCGTCCAGGCGCCGGCCGCGGCCGTCTGGCAGGTGGTGCGCGATTTCAACGGCCTCGCCGGCTGGACGCCGTTCGTCGCCGACAGCCGCATCGAGCAGGGGGCGCGGGCCGACCAGGTCGGCTGCATCCGCAACTTCACGCTGCGCGACGGCGGACGCATCCGCGAGCGGCTGCTGGCGCTCTCCGACTACGACCTCTCCTGCACCTACGCGATCCTCGAAAGCCCGATGGGGGTCACGAACTACGTCGCCAAGCTGTCGCTGACGCCGATCACCGACGGCAACGCCACCTTCGCGGAGTGGCAGGCCGAGTTCGACTGCGCGCCGGAGCGCGAGGCGGCGCTCGTGCGTGAGATCGGGACGGGCGTGTTCCAGGCCGCCTTCAATGCGCTGAAGCAGCGTTTCGGGCGTTGACCGGCGGCATGGTCCAACTCTGATGGTCCAGTCCTGATGGTGGAGGTCCGCGAGAGCACCATCGTCGACGCGCCGGTCGAGGAGGTCTGGCGGGTTCTGCGCGACTTCAACGGCCACGACCGCTGGCACCCGGCGATCGCCCAGAGCGAGATCGAGGGCGGCGCGCCGGTCGACGCCGTCGGGGCGGTGCGCGCCTTCCGCCTCGCCGGCGGCGGCTTCCTGCGCGAGCAGCTCATCGCCCTCTCCGACGAGGAGCGCACGCTCACCTACTGCCTGCTCGAGGCGCCGCTGCCGCTGATGGGCTACGTGGCGACGATCACCCTGAAGACCGTCACCGACGGCGACCGCACGTTCTGGGACTGGCGCTCGACGTTCGCCCCGCCGGCGGCGCGGCGCGACGAGCTCGTCCGCCTCGTCGGCGAGGAGATCTACAAGGCCGGCTTCGCCGCGATCCGCCGCCTCGTCGGGCGGGGCGGGCAGGGGGCGGCGGACTATCGGGAATCCGGTCCTGCCGCCGTGCTGCGCCGGCCGGAGCCGGCCGAGGCGGCCCGTCCGCCGCCGGGGCCCGCGGTACCCGTCTCCACCGTCCGCGCGGGCGAGACGACCCGCGCCATCCTCGTCGAGCGCCATGGCGGGCCGGAGGTGCTGCAGCTGCGCGAGATCGCGCTCGCCGCGCCGGGGCCGGGCGAGGTGCGCCTCCGCCACACGGTGATCGGCGTCAACTTCATCGACGTCTATTGCCGCACCGGCTACTTCGACCTGCTGACACCACCCGGCGTGCCGGGCATGGAGGCGGCGGGCGTCGTCGAGGCGGTCGGGCCGGGCGTCGCCGGCCTCGCGCCGGGCGACCGCGTCGCCTACGCCTGCCCGCCGGTCGGCGCCTATGCCGAACGACGGATCATGACGCCGGACCTCCTGGTGCGCCTCTCCGACGACATTTCCGACGACCTCGCCGCGAGCGGCCTCCTCAAGGGGGTGACGGCGAGCTTCCTGCTGCACGACGTGCACGTGGTGCGGCCGGGCGAGGCGGTGCTCGTCCACGCCGCCGCCGGCGGCGTCGGCCAGCTCCTCGTGCAGTGGGCGAAGCACCTCGGCGCCACCGTGCTCGCCACCGTGTCGAGCGACGAGAAGGCGGACATCGCCCGCCGCCGGGGCGCCGACCACGTCGTCGTCTACACCCGCGAGGACTTTTCCGAGGCGGCGCTGCGCCTCACCGGCGGGCGCGGCGTCGACGTGATCTACGACGCGGTCGGCGGTGACACCTTCGCCGGCTCGATCGCCGCGCTCGCGGTGCGCGGCCACCTCGTCAGCTTCGGCCAGGCCTCCGGCCCGGTTGGGACCTGGGACATCGGCCGGCTCGCCTCGAAGTCGGTGACGCTGTCGCGCCCCAACTACGGACACTACACCGACACGCCGGAAAAGCTCGCCCCGCACGTCGAGCGCTTCTTCGCGGCCGTGCGCCGCGGCGTCGTCACCGTCGGCGCGCCGCGCCGCTACCCGCTCGCCGCCGCCGCCGAGGCGCACCGCGACCTTGAGGAGCGCCGCACCACCGGCTCCCTGGTGCTGGTGGTGTGAGCGGGCGGCATCGGCGGGAACCGTGACGGACTCGTTCGGGTTCACCGGTGGCGGGTGGGGGAGGCAGACGCCGCCTCGGCGGGCGTCTGGTCCGGCAAGGCGGAGCGCGTGGACAAGTTCACCCTCGTCTGGGCGGCGCTGATCGCCATCGTCGTTCTGGCGATCGTCGCCGGCCCGCACATCTTCAAGCCCCGGCGGCGTCGCCAGCCCCGCGACTGAGCGGCCGACGTCAGGTCGCGGTCTCCAGCACCTCGACGGCGACGCGGTTGCGGCCGGCGTTCTTCGCGCAGTAGAGGGCCTTGTCGGCTGCGGCGACGAGGTCCGACGGCACCCAGCCAGTCTTCGGGCGGGCCACCGAAACGCCGATGCTGACGGTCGACGACGGCAGCCCGTTCCAACCGTCGCCGGCCTCCACCCGAGCCCGGATGCGCTCGGCGATCACCAAGGCGCCGGTGATGTCGGTGGTTGGAAGAATGGCGACGAACTCCTCGCCGCCGTAGCGCGCGGCGAGATCGCCCGGGCGGCGCAGCGAAGCCTCGACAGAGCGCGCGATGGCCTGCAGCACTTCGTCGCCGCGCGCATGCCCGAAGCGGTCGTTCAGCAGCTTGAAGCGGTCGACGTCGATCATCAGCACGGCGAGCGACGCCCCCTCCCGCCGCGCGCGGCGCCACTCGCGATCGAGCGTCTCGTCGAAGCGGCGGCGGTTGGCGAGCCGCGTGAGCGCATCGGTGACCGAAAGGACAGCGAGGTGCGCCTCGATCTCGGCCCGGCGGAGGATCTCGCGACGGAGGCGGAAGGCGAAACCGGCGGCGGCGGCGCAGATGAGGATCGTCAAGCCGCCCGTCAGCAGCGTCCGCCGGCGCCAACCCGCGACGATCTCGTCGGCCGACAGCCCGACGGTGACGATCAGCGGCAAGCCCGGCACGTGGGTGTAGGTGTAGAACCGCTCCTGGCCGTCGATCCGGGCGGCATCGAGGAACGATCCCGACGGTGACGCGAGGGCGCGGAGGTGGTCGGGACTGTTCGAGGCGTCGCGGCCGATGTCGCCTTCGCCGTCGGCCGACGGCTGCCGCATGAGGATGGTGCCGTCGTTGCGGGCCAGCATCAGCACGCCGTCGGGGCCGATGTCGAACCGCTCGAACAGACGGTGAAAATAAGCGAGGCGGACTCCGATCACCGCGACCCCGGCGAACGTGCCGTCGGGAGCCTCCAACCGTCGACTGAGGGCGATGGCCGGATCGCCGTCGCGCAGCCGGCTGCGATAGGGGCGGCTGAGATACACGCCGATCCCGTCGCTGTTGGCATGGACCTGAAAGTAGTCGCGGTCGGCGACGTTCATGCGGCGCGGCTCGACCGCCGCGGAATCGCCGATGATGTCACCGTCGGCGTCGAGCAACAGCACCGAGCCGATGTCGGGCGATGCCGCCGCTGCCCGGTTGAGGAACCGGAACCGGGCCTCCGGGCTGAGGGCCAGGGCCGGATCCTCGAAGTCCTGCACGATGTCGTCGAGAACGACGCCGTAGAGATCGACGGACTGCTCGATGTCGCCGGCGATCGCCCGGACGAGGTTGCCGGAGGTGATGGCGGCGCGCTCCCACGCCTCCTCCCGCGCTTGCCAAAGGATCACGCCGACGAGCAGGAGGACGGCGCCGGAGAGGGTGAGGCTGACGGCGAGGGTGACGTTGGCCGTTAGCGGCCGCCGGCCTGCAGCACAGGCCGCCGCGGCGTCGCCGGCGTCGAGAGTCGTCCGGGGTCTCATGGCCGCCCCTCGTCGTACGAAACGGAACGAGCGTTGCGCGAACAGGCGACGATCAACGACACGGCCCTTCTTGCGGGGCTGACGGGGCGGTTCCTCATCGGTCCCATAACTAGGGCGCCCCGTCGGGGCCGGCCATACGGAGCATTCGGTATCCGGTGTCCCGCACGCCGGCGGGCCGCGGCGGGCCTTCGGGGCATATCATCGGGCCGGAGACTGTGCCGTTCTCGCTCGTCCGCCACCGCGTCGCCGTCGATCACGGAGTGTCGTGCCGAGCGGGAGAGCGCCTCGGGCCCGACGGTCGGTGCTCATCGTCGAATCCCTGAAGATCCGAGCCTCGATGCATCAGGCCGTCGACGTCGATGTCGGCTTTCGCAGAGCCGGCAACCTCTATCTCTGCGAGACCGAGAACGACCCGGCGCGCCGCCCGGCTCGAGACCGCCGCGCCTCGCCGCGCCTCGCCGCGCCGAGCGGTTACCCGACCCGCTCGGCGACGTGCTTGTAGATCGTCGTCCGGGAGATGCCGAGGGTGCGGGCGGCGACCGAGACGTTGCCGCCGGCGGCCGCGACGGCCTCGTGGATCTGGCGGCAGCGGGCGGCATTGAGGGGGTGGCCGGCGCAGTCCCGGCAGACCTCGTCGTCGGCCGGATGCGCGACGTCGAACGCGGTCTCGTCGAGGTGGTCGCTCTCGGCGTCCGTCAAGGCCCGGCGCAGCACCGTCTGCAGCTCGCGGATGTTGCCCGGCCAAGGCCGCGCCGCCAGGCGCTCGATCGCGCCGTCGGTGATCGCGGTGCCGGGCGACAGCGTCGAGAGCGCGTGCCGCACGATGGCGGGGAAATCCTCGCGGGCGGCGAGCGGCGGCAGGTCGATCGAGACGGCGGCGAGGCGGTAGAAGAGATCGGCGCGGAAGCGCCGCTCGGCGATCGCCGCCTCGAGATCGGCGTTGGTCGCCGAGACGACCTGCACGTCGACCGTCTTCGTCGCCTGGCCGCCGACGGCGCGCACCTCCATGGTGTCGAGGAAGCGCAGCAGCGCGGTCTGGGCGGCGAGCGGGATGTCGGCGACCTCGTCGAGGAAGAGGGTGCCCTTGTCGGCCTGCGCGGCGAGGCCGGGCGCGCCCTCCCGGCGGGCGTCGGTGAAGGCGCCGCGCTCGTGGCCGAAGAGCTCGGCGATGAACAGGGGCTCGGGCACCGCGCCGCAGTTGAGCGCGACGAACGCCCCCGTTCGCCCGCTGAGGGCGTGGACGTGGCGGGCCATCAGCTCCTTGCCGGTGCCGGTCTCGCCGCGGACGAGCACCGCGGTGCGCGCCGCCACGGCCTTCGGCAGGCCGCGCATCCGGCGCAGCAGGGCAGGATCCTCGCAGACGAACCCGAGGGCGGTCGCCGGCGCCGCGAGCCGCGCGACGGCGTGCGGCGAGGCGGCGTGCAGCGATCCTTGGCGCGCCAGAGGCCCGCGGCTGCCGAAGCGGCGGCAGACGAGATAGACCGCGCTCCCAGCCCGGTCGCGCGCCCGCAGGATGCCGTCGCTGATGACGGTGTCCATCGCCGCGCCGAAGCGCACGTCGAAGAGATCCTCGAAGCTGCCGCCCGGGCGGATGTCGAGGCCCGCGAGCAGCGCGTGGCCCGGACGGTTGACGGCGCGGACCTCGCCGTCCGGTGAGACCGCGACGAGGCCGGCGGAGAAGGTGTCGAGGTATTCCGTGCGCGGGTGGAAGGCGAGGATCAGCGCGTCGGCGTGCTCCTGGTAGATCAGCGCGTTCTCCATCTCCGCCGCGGCCATGCGCAGGAGCGCGTGGGTGTGCTGCTGGCGCGCCTCGTTGGAGCACGAGGCGTCGATCAGCCCGGCGATGCGGCCGGCCGGGTCGAAGACCGGCACCGCCATGCAGGTGAGGTGGGCGTGGCAGCTGAAGTAGTGCTCGGGGCCGTAGATCGCGACCGGCGCCCGCTCGAGCACGGCGAGGCCGAGCGCGTTGGTGCCGCGTTCCTCCTCGCGCCAGACGCTGCCCGGCAGGATTGACCGCCCGGCGGCGCTCTCGGCGAAGCGCCGGTCGCTCACCGTGTCGAGGACGACGCCGTCGAGATCGGCGAAGGCGATCATGAAGTCCGAGCCGGCGATCTGCGCGTGCAGGAGCTGCATCTCGGCGAGGGCGAGGCGGCGGAGGAGCGAGCGCTCCTCGCGGCGCCGGGTCACCTCGGCGAAGGGGATGACGTTGGCCGGCGGCGGCGCGGACGGGTCGAGGCCCTGGGCGACGCAGCGCCGCCAGCTCCGCGCCACCGGATCCTCGACGGCGCCGGCCGGCAGCGGCAGGCCGCGCGCCAGCGCGGTGCGCGCCATCTCGATGCCAGATAGAGACGGCATCAGACGTCCTCCCTAGGCTTCTTGTCCCCTCAAGATCAGCGCAAAGTTCCGCCGGCGCAAGATGTAGTTTCTGAACATTGGCGGAGCCGACTGTCCAGTTCCTGAACAGTCCAGATCGCGCCAATCTCCGCTAACTTGCTGAAAGAAAACGATTTGGCCGGTTGGCACGATGTCTGCGGATCATCGGTTCCAGAACAAGCGGCCGTCGCCGGCACGCGGCGATGCGGGAGGAACGTGATGAAGGCCCAGGTGTTGAGATCCTACGACGAGCGCCTCGTCTCCGACCGGTGGGTGGTCGAGCAGGAGGTGCCGGAGCCGAAGCTGACGAGCGCCACCGACGTCGTCGTCCGCATCGGCGGCGCCGGTGTCTGCCGCACCGATCTCCACATCATCGAGGGCGTCTGGAAGCCGATCACCGACCCGTCCGGCGACAAGCTGCTGCCGCTGATCATGGGCCACGAGAACGCCGGCTGGGTCGAGGAGGTCGGCAAGGAGGTCGAGGGGCTGAAGAAGGGCGACCCGGTCATCGTCCACCCGAAGATCAGCAGCGGAACCTGCCTCGCCTGCCGCCGCGGCTTCGACATGCACGGCCCCGGCAAGTTCCCCGGCCTCGACTGCAACGGCGGCTATGCCGAGCTCATCTGCACGTCCGAGCGCAACATCGTGCCGCTGCCGCGGACGCTCGCGCCGAAGGACGTCGCGCCCTATGCCGACGCCGGCCTCACGGCCTACCGCGCCGTGAAGAAGGCGACACGCCACCTGCTGCCCGGCGAGACCTGCGTCGTCATCGGCGCCGGCGGCCTCGGCCACATCGGCATCCAGTGCCTGAAGGCGATGTGCGCGGCCGACGTCATCGTCGTCGACAAGTCGCCGGCCTCCCTCGCGCTCGCCGAGAAGAGCGGCGCCGACAAGCTGGTCCTCGCCGACGGCGACGAGGTCGCCGCGGTGCTGGAGCTCACCGGCGGGCAGGGGGCGGAGGCCGTGATCGACTTCGTCGGCGAGAAGGGCACGACGGCGAAGGGGCTGGCGATGACCCGGGCGATGGGAAGCTACTACGTCGTAGGTTACGGCGAAGACATCAAGGTGCCGACGGTCGAGCTGATCATCACCGAGAAGTCGATCATCGGAAACCTAGTCGGCACCTGGGCAGAACTGACCGAGCTGATGGCGCTCGCCGACCGCGGGCTCGTCGAGCTCGCGACCGCCGAGTACCGGCTCGCCGACGCCGACAGGGCGCTGCACGACCTCAACGCCGGCAAGATCCACGGCCGCGCGGTGCTGATCCCCTGAGGGATGGCCGCCGGTCGCGCGGCGCCGCCGGCCGCGACGGTATCGTGCATCGCAATATAGATCCCAACGGTCGCATTGCGATGCAGCATGAACCGGCGATTGGTGAAGACGATCTCACCGCTGGCCACGAAATCCCAGTTTGGGACGCCGTCTCAAAATGAGCCGCTGAAGGAGAGAAGGGCGGGTGACGGGCCGAATACGAAGCGGCGGAAACCGTGGAGATCGGCGAATACAAGAACTGGCACACTCTTTGCTTATTCTAAATAAAACGAAGATGACTGGTCCGATCGGGACGAGCCACGACAAGAACGAAGGAGGACGTCGAGGAGGGGCGCCCCGCGCAAGCGGGAGCGGAATTCGGAGGGCCGGCGACGCGACGACCGTCACCCGGCCACTCCGAGCGGGACACGAAGTCCGACCGGACGAAATCACAGGGTCGACAAGGCTTCGCTCACGCTGAACTCGGAGCATCCGGAATTCGTCGGCCCGCACGGGCCACCGGGTCTTCGCGCCGGGATCATCCGCCCCGGGTTTCCCATCCGAGACGTCTCGAACCTTTGCCGAGTCGAACGCCGGCCGCCTGCACCTCGCAGCCGGCCCCGAGGCCTGGGCCGCGCGCGGCGAACCGTGCCGGCCCGTCGGCGACGAAATGTCGACTGTGGACTCCTATCCAACGAGGATGACGAGGAAATGTCCGAAACAATCACGCTCAACAAGATCACCGCCCAGCGGGGCATCTCCGTCGGCGAGGCGGCCAAGAAGATCGCCGATCTCGGCTGGAACCCGTCCTATGTCCAGGAGGCGATGACCTTCCCGACGGACTACAAGATCACGAAGGCGCCGAAGGACCCGATGAAGCAGGTCCTGCGGTCCTACTTCCCGATGCAGGAGGAGAAGGACAACCGCGTCTATGGCGCGCTCGACGCGGCGCTGCGCGGCGACATGTTCCGCAACGTCGAGCCGCGCTGGGTCGAGTGGATGAAGCTGTTCCTGGCGATCATCCCCTTCCCGGAGATCTCGGCGGCGCGCTCGATGGCGATGGTCGGCCGGCTGGCGCCGGGCGAGGATCTCCGCACCGGGTTCACCATGCAGATGGTCGACGAGTTCCGTCACTCGACCATCCAGATGAACCTGAAGAAGTGGTATATGGAGAACTACATCGACCCGGCCGGCTTCGACATCACCGAGGAGGCGTTCGGCAAGTGCTACGCCACCACGATCGGCCGGCAGTTCGGTGAAGGCTTCATCACCGGCGACGCAATCACCTCGGCCAACGTGTACCTGACCGTGGTGGCCGAGACGGCGTTCACCAACACGCTGTTCGTCGCCATGCCGTCTGAGGCCGCCCGCAACGGCGACTACGCCCTGCCGACGGTGTTCCTGTCCGTGCAGTCCGACGAGAGCCGGCACATCGGCAACGGCCACTCGATGCTGATGTCGATGCTGAAGGAGCCGGAGAACCACCTCCTGCTCGAGCGCGACATGCGCTACGCCTTCTGGCAGAACCACGCCATCGTCGACGCCGCGATCGGCACCTTCATCGAGTACGGCACCACCAACCGCGACAAGAACAAGGAATCCTACGCGGAGATGTGGCACCGCTGGATCTTCGAGGACTACTACCGCACCTACATGCTGCCGCTCGAGAAGTACGGCATCAAGATCCACCACGACGACGTGCACGCGGCCTGGAAGCGCCTGACCGACAAGTTCTACGTGCACAACGTGGCGCAGTTCTTCGCGGTCGGCTGGCCGGTGAACTTCTGGCGCATCGAGGCGCAGACCGACAAGGACTTCGAGTGGTTCGAGCACAAGTATCCGGGCTGGTACGCGCAGTTCGGCGAGTTCTGGAAGTGGTACGAGAAGCTGTCGCACCGCGGCCAGACCAACGTGCTGTTCAACGGCGAGACGGGCTACGCCTACCCGCACCGCTGCTGGTCGTGCCTGGTGCCGTGCCTGATCCGCGAGGACATGGTCGTCGACGAGATCGACGGCAAGCTGCACACCTTCGCCCATGAGCTCGACCGCTGGACCGCGGTGGAGGCCTTCGCCTCCGAGTACCAGGGCCGGCCGACGCCGGCGATGGGGCGGTTCTCGGGCCGCCGCGAGTGGGAGAGCGTCTACCACGACTGGGACCTCGCCGACGCCATCCAGGACCTCGGCTTCGTCCGCACCGACGGCAAGACGCTGGTGCCGCAGCCGCACCTGCGGTTCGACGACCGCGAGATGTGGACCCTCGACGACGTGCGCGGCTTCACGCTGAAGAGCCCGCTGATCACGCTGCGGGAGATGACCCCCGAGGCGCGCGAGAAGCACCTCGCCGAGTACCGCGCGGGCTTCACGATCAATCCCTGCAACTGACGGGATCGGCGGGGTCGGCAACGCCGCCGGACCCGCCACCACCGAAGTGCCGGCGGCGGCCGTCCGCCACCGGCGGCCGCCGGTCCCGGTGCGCGCCCGTCGGCGTGCCCGGCGCCGGGGGGCCGGCCGGGCCTCGGCCCGGCCGGGCGGCCCGAAGCGATCCTGCCGCGCCAGGTCTCACGGCGCGGGTCTCGAAGGGAGCGAAGTTCATGAGCGGCACCTACACGGTCCGTCTGCAGCCGGTCGGCGTCGAGTTCGAGGTCGAGGAGGACGAGACCGTCCTCGAGGCGGCCTTCCGCCAGGGCATCGCCCTGCCGCACGGCTGCAAGGAAGGGCAGTGCTCGGCCTGCAAGTGCGTGCTGACCGAGGGCGACGTCGAGCTGAAGAAGTACTCGACCTTCGCCCTGAACGAGATGGAGCGCGGCCAGGACCACATCCTGCTCTGCCGCACGCTGGCCTACTCGGACCTCGAGATCGAGCTCCTCAACTACGACGAGGAGCTGCTCTCGAAGTCGATCCCGGTGCGCGCCTTCGAAGGCACCGTCGTCGGTGTCGAGGCGTTGACGCACGACATCCGCCGCCTGGAGATCGCGCCGGATCAACCCCTGAAATTCTGGGCGGGCCAATATGTCGACATCACGCTCCCGGGGGAAGAGGGGATTACCCGCTCGTTTTCCATGGCAAATACGCCGGGCGCGGCCCAAAACCTCGCGTTCATCATCAAGAAATACCCGAACGGACGGTTCTCCTCCCGCCTCGACGGAGGGATCGCCGCCGGATCCAGGGTCGGCATCAAGGGACCCTACGGGACCTGCTTCCGCCGGGAAGGACGATCCGGAGCCCTGATCCTGGTGGGCGGCGGCTCGGGCATGTCGCCGCTGTGGTCGATTTTCAACGACCACCTCGAGAGCGGCGAGGACCGCGACGTGCACTTCTTCTACGGCGCGCGCACCGTGCGCGACCTCTTCTATCTCGACGCCTTCGCGGCGATCGCCGGCGCGAACCCGCGTGTCAACTTCGTGCCGGTGCTGTCGCACGCCGAGGACGGCGACGGCTGGGCCGGCGAGCGCGGCTTCGTTCACGAGGTGGTCGGCGCGCACCTGCGCCGCCTCGACCTCGGCGAGGACGCCGACGTCTACGCCTGCGGCCCGGCGCCGATGATCGAGGCGCTGACCCCGGTGCTGCAGATGAGCGACATCGATTCCGAGCGCATCCACTTCGACAAGTTCACGCCGTCGAACAGCGGCGAGATCGTCCTCGCCGTCGGCCGATAGCCGATCGTCAAGAAGAACGAACCAGGAGGAAGACCCATGCAAACCGCGCAGGCAACCGCCGTCAAATCGGGTGCCGCAGGCTCGGCGACGTTCGCCGACTCCGGCAGCCGGCACTACCGCTACTTCGAGCCGCGCGGCCGCCGCGCGACGCACTACGAGGACGTCACGGTCGACGTTCAGCCGGATCCGGAGCGCTACCTGCTGCAGAACTGGATCATCTCGTTCCCGGACGGCCGCGGCGCCTACTACAAGGACGCAACCGCGGCGCTGAGCTCGAACTGGCACGCCTTCCGCGCCCCCGACCAGGAGTGGGAGCGCACGCACTACCAGCGCCAGTCGAAGATCGAGGCGATGGTGCAGGCGGTGATCGCCAACGGCCGCCGCTCCGGCGCCCCCAAGGGCTTCGACAAGGCGTGGGTGAAGATCCTGCAGAACCACCTCGGCGCCTGGAAGCACGCCGAGTTCGGCCTCGGCACGGCGCTGATGCAGGCGCAGCGCTACGGCTACACGCAGATGATCAACAACGCGACGCTGACCAACTCGTCGTACAAGCTGCGCCTCGCCCAGGACATCACCCTCTATCTCGCCGAAATCGGGATGGACATCGGAGGCTTCGACGACGAGGCCGGCAAGCGCTTCTGGCTCGACGACCCGATCTGGCAGGGCACCCGCGAGGCCGTCGAGGCGATCATGGGGTCGGAGGACTACCTCGAGCAGTACTTCGCCATCAACATCGTCTTCGAGCCGCTGGTGGGCGAGTTGTTCCGCTCCGGCTTCCTGATGCAAGTAGCCTCATCGAACGGCGACTTCATCACCCCGGCGGTGATCTCGGCGGCCGAGGCCGACTACGAGCGCAACCTGGCGAACGCGGTCGACCTGTTCCATCTGCTCGCGACGGACCACGAGCACGCCGTCCACAACCACGGTCTGTTCAACGGCTGGGTCCGCAGGCACGCGGCGCTCGCCCGCAAGGCGGCCGTCGGCCTGCAGCCCGTTTGGTCGCAGCCGCACTCGAAGCCGGTGCAGTTCTCCGATGCCAAGGCGCACTCGGTCGAGCGCATCAACCGCATCCTCGGCGAGCTCGGCCTCGATCCGGTGAAGGAGTAACGCTCATGTCGACCGCTTCCCGCTCCGCGGAAAACCACAACATCTTCCAGAAGATGGGCGACATCGTCTTCAACCAGACGATCTCGCACCAGTGCGGCGTGACGATGAACGACAGCGTCGAGGCCCGTGCCATCGCCGAGTTCATGGGCCAGAAGCCGAACGTTATCATCACCTACCAGCCGGCGCTCATCCGCATCGACGGCGAGGGCAAGCTCGTCTTCAAGATGGACGAGATCAGCGAGATCCTCGGCAAGGACATGACGGCCGAGATCTTCGAGGTCAACACCTCGACGCACTACGGCCGGATGGTGCGTGTCGACGACAACACCGTCACGCTGTTCGGCGACATGGACGAGATCCGCGAATACATCGAGTGATCTCCGGTATCGACGAGGTGCGGCCGGCGGCGGAGCGCCGGCGGCCGCACCCCCTCCGTCCGGCTCCGCGCGGGGCGCATCGTCGCCCACGCCACCATGGGAATGGAATGCGACCATGTACAAGACACCGACCGGGGAAGAGGTCTTCGTCATCGACGGCCACACCCACTTCTGGGACGGCTCGCCCGAGAACCAGAGCAACATCCACGGCAAGCAGTTCATCGAGTGCTTCTACGCCTACCACACGGCGTTGAGCCCGAAGGACCAGCTGTGGCCGAAGGATCAGTTCGAAAAGTACAGCGCCGAGCGCATGTACAACGACCTGTTCGTCGACGGACCCGACGACATGGCGATCGTCCAGTCGACCTACCTGTCCGAATTCTACAAGACCGGCTTCAACACCATCGAGCGCAACGCGGAGATGGCGAAGGCCTACAAGAACCGGTTCATCCTGAACGGCGCCTTCGATCCGCGCGACGGCGAGAAGGCGATCGAATACATCCACTACATGAAGGAAACCTTCGGCATCAAGGGCGTCAAGCTCTACACCGCCGAGTGGAAGGGTTCCTCGCGTGGCTGGAAGCTCACCGACCCGGCGGCATACCGGTGCCTCGAGCTCTGCCAGCAGCTCGGCATCACCAACATTCACGTCCACAAGGGCCCGACGATCATCCCGCTCGACAAGGACGCCTTCGACGTCTCCGACGTCGATCACGTCGCGACGGACTTCCAGGGCCTCAACTTCATCGTCGAGCACTGCGGGCTGCCGCGCCTCGACGACTTCTGCTGGATCGCCGTGCAGGAGACCAACGTCTACGGCGGCCTCGCCGTCGCCCTGCCGTTCATCCACTCGCGGCCGCGCTACTTCGCCGAGGTCCTGAGCGAGCTCCTGTTCTGGGTCGGCCCGGACAAGATCCTGTTCGGCAGCGACTACGCGATCTGGACGCCGCGCTGGCTGGTCGACCGGTTCTGGAACTTCACCATTCCGGAGGACATCCGGGCCGAGCGCGGGATCGAGTTCACCGACGAGGTGAAGCGCAAGATCCTCGGCCTCAACGCCGCCCGGCTCTACGGCATCGACGTCGCGGCGCAGAAGGCGACGCTCGCCGGCGAGGCCGTCGCCGTGGCCGCGGAGTGAGCGCGGTGGGCGCCGTCGACATCCATGCGGCGCGGGTCGGCCAGGTCTGGGCCGTCCTCGCCGAGGTGACGGACCCCGAGCTCGACGAGCCGATGACCGAGCTCGGCTTCATCGAGGACGTCCGCCTCGGCGACCGCGGGGTCGTCGAGGTCGGCTTCCGGCTGCCGACCTACTGGTGCTCGATGAACTTCGCCTACCTGATGGCCGACGACATCGGCCGTGCGGTACGGGGGCTCGCCTGGGTGCGCGAGGTGCGGCCGGAGCTGCGCGACCACATGAGCGCCGAGGCGGTCAACGAGGGGGTGCGCAAGGGCCTCTCGTTCGCCGAGGCGTTCAGCGAGTTCGCGGTCGACGGCACGCTCGACGATCTGCGCGAGACCTTCCGCCGGAAGGCCTTCCAGCGGCGCCAGGAGACGATGATCCTGGCGCTCAAGGGGGTGGGGCTCGCCGGGGAGGCGATCGTCGGCATGACGCTCGGCGCGCTCGAGGCCGTCGGTCTCGAGGATCCGGGCGCCGTCCGGGCCCGGACGCGCTACCGGGCGATCCTCGCCGAGCGCGGCCTCGCGCTCGCGCCGGCCGATCCCGCCTTCGTCACCCTCGACGGGGCGGCGATCGCGGCCGAGGAGCTGCGCGCGCACCTGCAGGGCCTGCGCAGCGTGCGCATCAACATGGAGGCGAACGGCGCGCTCTGCCGCGGCCTCCTCGAGGCGCGCTACCGCGACTTCGACCCGGCGAGCGAGGAGCCGACGCTCGCCGACTTCATGCTCGACCGGGTGCCGCCGCGCGCCGGCGCCGGGCTCTGATGAGAGGGCGCCCGCCCGATCGCGTGGGCGCTCGCACGACCCGAACCCAAGAAACCGATAGGGAGGTGATGCGCCATGGCAAAACGGATCCTGCATGACGAGGCGGCGCGCCGGGCGCTCGCCGCCGGCGTCGGCAAGCTCGCGGCCGCCGTCGAAGCGACGCTCGGCCCGAAGGGCATGAACGCCATGGTCGACCGGCCGATCGGCACGCCGATCGTGTCGCGCGACGGCGTCACCATCGCCTCGGAGATCGAGCTGCCCGACCGCTTCGAGAACATGGGCGCGCAGGTCGTGCGCGAGGTCTCGATGAAGACCAACGAGGTCGCTGGCGACGGCACGACGACGGCGATGGTGCTGGCGAACGGCCTGATCCAGAACGGCGTCGCCGCGCTCGAGCGCGGCGCCCGGCCGGTCGACCTCTGCCGCGGCATCGAGCGCGCGATCGAGGTGACGGTCGAGACGCTGAAGGCGAGCGCGCGGCCGGTCACCGACCGGCGGACCCTCGAGGCCGTGGCGACCATCGCGGCGACCGACCCCCGCCTCGGCTTCCTCGTCGCCGAGGCGCTGGAGCGCGTCGGCACCGACGGCATCATCAGCTCGGACTACGGCCTCACCACCGACACCACCCTCGACGTGATCGAGGGCATGTCGTTCGATCGGGGCTATATCTCCCACCACATGGTCACCGACGTGGAGCGCATGGAGGTGGTGCTCGACGAGCCCTACCTGCTCCTCACCGACCTCAAGATCCGCGCGCCCGAGGAAATCGCCGGCCTCCGCAAGGCGGTCGCCGCGACCGGCCGGCCGCTCGTCATCGTCGCCGAGGAGATCTCCCCGGACGTCGTGGTGACGCTGCTCGGCGACGGCAACCGCGGCAAGGTCCTCGTCGTGCATCCGCCCGACTACGGCCACTGGCGCAAGGCGATGATGGACGACCTCGCCATCATCACCGGCGGCCGGGTGATCGCCCGCGACCTCGGCGGCAAGCTCGAGGAGGTGACGCTCGAGGATCTCGGCACCGCCCGCCAGGTGCGCACCAGCGCCCGCGAGACGATCGTCCTGCGCGGCGGCGGCGACCCGGCGGCGATCGCCGCGCGGCGCGTCCAGGTGGCCAAGCAGCACGACCTGGCGCCGCCGAACATCGAGCAGGACAAGCTGAAGGAGCGCCTCGCCAAGCTCTCCGGCGGCACGGCGGTGATCTATGCCGGCGGCGTCACCCCGGTCGAGCAGAAGCGGATCATCCAGCTCATCGACGATGCGCTGAACGCCGCCCGCGCGGCGGCCGAGGAGGGGGTCGTGCCCGGCGGCGGCACCGCGCTCGCCCAGTGCGCCCCGGTCGTCGCCAAGCGGCTCGGCAACATCAACGGCGACCTCGGCGAAGGCATCCGTCTCGTCCGCGAGACCCTGACGCGGCCGGCGGCGCTGATCGCCCGCAACGCCGGCTACGATGCCGAGACGATCGTCGGCCGGCTGATGGCGGCGGCCGATGGTGTCGGCTTCGACGCCTGCACCGGCGAGATGGTCGACATGGTCGCCGCCGGCATCGTCGATCCGGTCCGCGTCACCTACACGGCGCTGCGCAACGCCGCCTCGGTGGCCCAGCTCGTGCTGACCACCAACGTGCTCGTCGGCGACATCGGCGAATACGTCGATCCGACCGCCGGGCCGGCGCTCGGCGGCGGCGCGGAGAAGCTCGGCCGCGCCTGAGCGGCGGGGAATCCGGCGGCCCGCCCGGCTGGCGGGCCGCCGCACGCGGAGAGGCGACCGGGGGCCGCGGTCGTGCTAGCTTGTTCGGAAGACCTAAAAACTCGGAGGCCGCGGTGGACGGGACCGCGGCACGACCGGGAGGGGAGGAACGATGGTCACTGTCATCACCAAGCGTGACGGGCCGCGCCGGGAAGACGTCGTCGCCAAGCGCCTGATCGCCGAGAACCGACCCACGATCGAGCGGCTCGCCGACCGGCTCACCGGTGGCGGCGATTGGCGCGAGCGCCTGAAGCCGCCGTCGCCGCCGAGCGAAGAGGCGTGCGCGGCGAGCTTCGTGTCGATGTCGAGCGCGCCGGCGCGGCGGACCGAACCGCGACCCTATGTGCGGATCAGCGCCAACGGCCGCGTGGTCGTCGTCGATGCCGAGACGAGCCGTCAGACGGCGTTCCTGGGCGAGATCCGCGGCGGCCGCGGCGACCGGCGCTTCGTCCTCGCGACCGCCGACAACGGCTTCTTCGCACCCGTCGAGGACGCACTGCGCGAGGCGCTTTGCGCCTGCGACGGCACGCCCGTGCCGGACGAGGATGCGGAGGACCGGCTCGCGGCCGACGTCGCCCGTCTTCTCGGCTTCGCGGCCGAAGGCTGAGCCGCGCCGAGGGTCCGCCACGCGGCCGGGAGGCTCCGCGGCGCGACCATCGGGGCATCCTTCGGGGGAGGGGAGGCGAGATGCAGACGGGGGCCATCATGGCGAAATCGCCCGTGCCGCTCGATCCGCCGGCCGGCGCCGCCTACGACGCGTCCGAGGACGGCGCGCCTTACGACCAGTCCGCGACGATGCAGGCTTGGGAGCGCTTCGTCGGGGCGGCGCCGAGCGAGCGACCGCAGGCGCTGGTCCGACGGATGATCGAGCGGTCGTGGCGGCGCAGCGCCGACCTCGGCGTCGATGCGCGCGGCCGCGGCAGCCGGGTCTCGGTCGCCGGCGACGCGCTGGAGGCCTTGCGCGACAGGAACCGCGACCTGCTGAGGGCCGCCTCGAGCACCTTCGCCCGGGTCACCGACATCCTTGGCGACGCCGCGACGATGGTGGTGGTGACCGACTGCGACGGGGTCGTCCTCGACGTCGGCGGCGATCGGCGGACGATCGAGGCCGGTCACGACATCCACCTCGAGGTCGGCGCCCACTGGGGCGAGGGCGAGACCGGGACGAACGGCATCGGCACCGCGCTCGTCGCCGGACAGCCGGTCTATGTCCACGCGGCCGAGCACTTCTGCGAGGGCGTCAAGGCGTGGACCTGCGTCGGCGCGCCGATCCGCAGCCCGTTCGACGGCTCGATCGTCGGCATCATCGACTTCTCCGGCCCGCAGGACATCTTCCACCGCCACAACGTCGCGCTCGGCATGGTCGCGGCCAACCACATCGAGCTCGCGCTCGCCGAGCAGATGCGCGTCGAGCGGATCCGGATCCTCGAGGCCTGCCTCGCCCGGCTGCAGCGCGCGAGCGGCGACGGCCTCCTCGTGATCGACCGCCACGGCCGGCTCGTGCACCACAACCCGTCGGCCGCCGTCCGGTGGCAAGCGCTCGGCAACGGCGACGACCTGGCGATCGGCCGGCGGATCGCCGACTTCGGCGAGGATCCCGCCGCGCTCGCGAGCGGCTTCGTCCTGCCGGAGGGCCTGGACGGGCAGAGCATCGAGCCGCTCGTCGTCGACGGCCGCTTCGCGGGCGCCGTCGTCGTCCTCGGCGCCCGCGCGCGGCCCGCGGCGGCTCGGGCGCCGCTCAGGGCCGCCCACGCCGCGGCCAAAGAGGCGCGCGCGGCGATCGTCGGCCGCAGCGAGGCGCTGCTCGCGACCCTCGACAAGGTCGAGCGGGCGGCGCAGGGCCGGACGACGATCCTGCTCGAGGGCGAGACCGGCGTCGGCAAGGAGCTGTTCGCGCGCCTGATCCACGCCATCGGCCAGGAGACCGGGCGCGAGCCGTTCGTCGCCTTCAACTGCGGCGCCGTCTCCAAGGAGCTGATCGGCGGCGAGCTGTTCGGCCATGCGCCGGGCGCCTTCACCGGCGCCACCCGCGAGGGGCGCCCGGGCCGCTTCGAGCTCGCGAACGGCGGCGTGCTCAGCCTCGACGAGATCGGCGAGATGCCGCTCGAGCTGCAGCCCTTCCTGCTCCGGGCGCTCGAGGAGCGGGCGATCTACCGCCTCGGCGACGGCCGCTCGCGGCCGGTCGACGTGCGCCTCGTCGCCTCGACCAACCGCAACCTGAAGCAGGAGGTCGCCGAGGGCCGCTTCCGCCAGGACCTCTATTTCCGCATCGGCGCCATGAAGATCGTCATCCCGCCGCTCCGCCGCCGCCTGGAGGACCTCGAGCTCCTGATCGACCACTTCAACCGCCAGGTCTCCGAGACCTACGGCATGGAGCCGCTCGCCTTCGGCGACGACATCCTCGACCTCCTCGCCCGCTACTCATGGCCCGGCAACGTGCGCGAGCTGCGCAATCTCGTCGAGAACCTGGCGCTGATGTCGACGAGCCGCGTCGTCGGCGTGGCGGACTTTCCGGAGGACTTCGTCGAGGAGCTGCGCGCGCACGCGGAGCAGGCCGCGGCGACGGCCGGAGCGGCAGTGAGCGGCGATGGCGCGATCGACGGGATCGCCCGCCTCGACGAAACCGAGCGCCGGCTCATCGAGCAGGCGATCGCGGCCTCCGACGGCAGTCTGACGGCGGCGGCGGAGAAGCTCGGCGTCTCGCGCAGCACGATCTACCGCAAGGTCCAGCAATACCGCTCGGCCGGCGGCAAGTCCGAGGCGTGAGGCCGCGATGACCGGCGGAGCGGCATCCGAGGCGGCATCCGGCGCGGCCCTCGTGGCGACGGCGATCATCGAGCGCGCCGACCGCGACCTCGCCTTCGTCGTGCGCATCGCCGGCGAGAGCCAGCATCTCCTGATCGCGCACTTCCACCGCGTCATCGAGCGCGAGCTCGGCCGCCGTGGCGTCGCCTACGGCGACCACCCGGCGCTCCGCCTGATGGTCGAGACGCACGGCCGCGAGCTCGCCGAGTTCGTGCTGAACGCGGTCGGCCTCGAGCACCAGTTCGGCATCGCCGCCCTCGAACGCTACGCCGGCGACCCGGCGCGGCTCCTCCGCGTCGACCTCTGGGACACGCTGCGCCGCGCCGTCGAGGCGGCGGAAGAGCATCTGACGTCGCCGGCCGGCGGGCTCCAGGCGATCGTCGCGGAGGTCGAGGCGCTGCGGAGCGCGGGGAGGGCGCCGTGAGCGGATCGCCCGAGGAGGTCGCCCTGCTGTTCCGCCGGCGGTTCGCCGTCGTCGAGGAGATCCAGGGCCTCAACGCCCGCCACCTGAAGGCCCAGCAGGTCGCCGGCGGCGTCGCCTTCGCGCTCCTGCAAGCCGAGGCCGGCGGGGATACGGACGGCGACGGGGAGGGCGAGGACGGGCCGGATGCGGCCCGCCTTGCGGCCCTCGTCGCGGAGGCCGAAGCGGCCGAGGCGGAGTGCGCCGCCTGTGCGGCCGCGCTCGCCGACAGCGAGGCCCGCCTCGACGAGATCGACCGGCTGATCGCCGGGACCTGACCTGCAACCGCGGCCGGACCGGTGCCCAGGCACCGGCGCGGCCACACGGGAGGAGACGCCGCCGTGGATGCCGCCACACTCGAAGCGCCATCGTTCCTCGACCTCCTGGCGCGCCGCTGGCGGCTCGCCGCGCCGGTCGAGGCCTGCGCGTTCACCGCCGACGGCCGGCGCGCCGCCTTCGCCCTCGCCGACGGCAGCCTGGCGCTCGGGCCGTCGACCGACGAGGAGCCGGTCACCTCCCGGCGCCGGGTCGCCGTCGACAGCGGCCGGGTGACCATCTCGGCGCGGCGGCGGCCGGTGCCGGCGCCGGAGATCGTCGCCGTCGACGAGGCGCCGCTGCGTCTCGCGCCCGCCGGCCCCGGTGCTCTCCTCGCGGGTGGCGCCGGCGGACGCGTCGTCCGGGTCACCGGGGCGGGGATGCACGGGCTCCTCGCCACGCTGTCCGGTGCGATCGCGGCCGTCGTCCCGGTCGCCGGCGGCGACGTCGTGCTCGTCGGTGGCGACGCGGTCCAGCGCTGCGACCGGGCGGGTGGCCTCAGGGCGGTGCTCGACGCGGCCGGACCGCTCGGCGCGCTGGCGGTGACGCGCGACGGCGATCGGCTGGCGCTCGCCGGAGCGCGGGGCGTGATCCTCGCCGATCTGGCGGAGGCCGAAGCCGCGCCCGTCGGCGAGCCGCTCGACCTCGGCGACGTCGTGGCGCTCGCCTGGTCGCCCGACGGCCGCCACCTGGCGGCGGGGCTCGCCGAGGGCGCGGTCGTCCTTCTCGACACGGCGGCGCGCACGCCGCGCGTCGTCGCCCGCCAGGGCAACTATCCGGCGCCGGTCATCTCGCTCGGCTGGACCCGCGACGGCACGCGGCTCGCGACCGCCGGCGCCTTCCGGACGATCGTCTGGGAGGTCGGCGCGGCGCCGCTCGCGGCGGTGGCGACCGGGCAGGCGCGCTTCCTCGTCACCGAGCGGGTCGCGGTGCATCCGCGGCGGCCGCTCGTCGCCGCCGGGCTCGCCAACGGCGCCGTCGTCGTCGCCGAGATCGGCCGGACCGACGAGCTCGTGGTGAAGCCGCCGGGCGACGGCGCCGTCACCGCGCTCGCCTGGGCGCCGGGCGGCGAAGGCCTCGCCTTCGGCACCGACGGCGGGCTCGCCGCCGTCGTCGAGCTGCCGGAGCATCTCTTCAAATAGCCGGGTCCGACCCGGCCGCACCCTCGCCACCACGTTCAACAGGGAGACAGCGCATGACCAGGAAGACCGTCAGCGAGGAGGAGAGCAAGGACCTCTTCTTCCAGGAGCTCGCCGACCTGTCGGACCGGATGATCGCGGCGCACGGGCGGGAGTTCTCGATGGGCGCCCTGGTGCTCGCCGCGCGCTTCATCGCCGAAGGCAAATCCTTTACGAAGATGCCGGTCGACCATTGAGCGCCGGCCGCCGCTTCCCGCTCATCGGCGGGAGATTTCCACCCTGAGACGGAGGCCGCCTTGGCGAAGCCGATCCATTCGATGATCCGCGTGCTCGACGAGGCCCGCTCGGTCGCCTTCTACGAGGCGGCGTTCGGGCTCGCCGTGGTCGGGCGCTTTCCGCTGGAGAGCTTCACCCTCGTCTACATGGCGAGCCCGGAGAGCCCTTTCGAGCTCGAGCTCACGATCAACCACGGCCGCACCGAGCCTTACGTGCTCGGCGACGGCTATGGCCACCTGGCGGTCTCCGTCGAGGACGTCGACGCCGTCCACGCGAGCCTCGTCGCCCGCGGCCTGACGCCCGGCGCGGTGAAGCAGTTCGAGCTTCCGGGCGGCGGGCCGGCGCGCTTCTTCTTCATCGAGGATCCGGACGGCTACAAGATCGAGGTCCTCGCCCGGAAGGGTCGCTTCCTGTAGCGGGCCAGCGGACAGGGCGGCGGCGCGCGCCTCGCCTCCAGTGCCGATGTCGACCCCGCCGTCTTCGGATACGGGGAGCGGACAAGGGCGCGGGGCGCCGAAGGCACGCATCTTGCGTGCGGGTGGGCCTCCCGTGGCCGCTGTGGACACGGCCGATCCGGCGCCCGCCCGCAGAATGTCCGAGACCCTCCTGCGCATCGTCGTCATCGACGCCGACCCGGCCCGTGCCTCGATCATCGAGGACGGCCTGCGCGAGGCGGGCCATCGCGCCGTCACCGTCATCGCCGAGACGCGCGGGCTCCTGCGGCGGCTGCTGGAGCTCGAGCCGCACGTCATCTTCATCAACCTCGAGAACCCGAACCGCGACGTGCTCGAGCAGATGTTCCAGGTGTCGCGGACGGTGCAGCGGCCGATCGCCATGTTCGTCGACCGCTCCGACACGGCGATGATCGAGGCGGCGGTCGACGCCGGCGTCTCGGCCTATGTGGTGGACGGGCTGAAGAAGGAGCGCGTGAAGCCGATCCTCGACATGGCGATCAGCCGCTTCAACGCCTTCAGCCGGCTGCGCGACGAGCTCGACCAGGCCCGCCAGGCCCTCGACGAGCGCAAGGTGATCGACCGCGCCAAGGGCATCCTGATGAAGAGCCGCGGCATCGACGAGGAGGAGGCCTACACGCTGATGCGCAAGGCGGCGATGAGCGAGAGCCGCCGCCTCGCCGAGGTGGCGCAGAGCATCGTCACCGCCGCCAAGCTGATCGGCGGGTGACGGCGATGGCGAGCGACCGCGAAACCCTGACGATCGGCTTCATCCCGCTCGTCGACTGCGCCGTCGTCGTCGCCGCCGGCGACAAGGGCTTCGCCGAGGCCGAGGGGTTGACGCTCGACCTCGTGCGCGAGACCTCCTGGGCGAACATCCGCGACCGCGTCGTCCTCGGCCACTTCGATGCGGCGCAGATGCTGGCGCCGATGCCGATCGCGGCCAATCTCGGCATCGGCGGCTTCGACGCGCCGATGGTGGCGCCGTTCTCACTCGGCCTCGGCGGCAATGCCATCACCGTCTCGACCGGGCTCTTCGCGGCGATGCGCGACCACGGCGCGGACGACGCGGCGGGGCCGGCGAAAATGGCGGCGGCGCTCGCCGCGGCCATCGCGGCGCGGGCGAAGACGGGCGCCGCGCCGCTCACCTTCGGCATGGTCCATCCGTTCTCCTGCCACAACTACGAACTGCGCTACTGGCTCGCCTCGGCCGGGATCGATCCCGACCACGACGTGCGCCTCACCGTGGTGCCGCCGCCGATGATGGTGGAGGCGCTGCGGGAGGGGCGCGTCGACGGCTTCTGCGTCGGCGAGCCGTGGAACTCGCAGGCCGTCGACGAGGCCGTCGGCCACATCGTCGCGGTCAAGTCGGCGCTGTGGCGGCAGAGCCCCGAGAAGGTGCTGGGCCTGCGCACCGTCTTCGCCGACCAGCGCCCGGCCACCGTCGACGCGCTGCTGCGCGCGCTCCATCGCGCCGCCGCGTGGGCGGGGAGCCCCGCCAATCACGCCGAGTTGGCCCAGATGCTGGCGCGCCCCGACCGGGTCGGCGCGCCGGCCGGGCAGATCCTGCGTGCGCTCTCCGGCCGCATGGTCGCGGCGCCGGGTGAGCCGCCGGCGGAGCTCGCCGACTTCCTCGTCTTCCACACCCACGCGGCGAACTTCCCCTGGCAGAGCCACGCGCTGTGGCTCTATTCGCAGATGGTGCGCTGGGGCCAGGTGGCGCACACGCCGGAGCGCGCCGCGGAGGCGCGTGCGACCTACCGGCCGGACATCTTCCGCCGGGCGCTCGGCCCCGTCGGCGCCGACCTGCCGGCGGCGAGCGCCAAGGTCGAGGGCGCGCTCACCCGGCCGACGCCGGTCGCCTCGCTGTCGGGACGGCTGGTGCTCGGCCCGGACGGCTTCTTCGACGGCCGGCTGTTCGACCCCGACGACCTCGAGGGCTACCTGCGCAGTGTCGGCGTCGTCGTGTGACGGCTGGTCCGCCTGTGCACTTCTTCGGCGACCACTGCACAACATTTGCTCTTGCCGAAGTACTGGGCGGTTTGGCATCGTTCCAGCAGCGAGTTCGCCGCCGTCCATGAGGGGCGGTGGAAGATCGACCGGCTGGGCCGAGACGGCCCTCCTCCCCCGGACGATCCCGAGCCGCTCGCCCGATGCTGGGCCTCAGGCAACGCTGCCGACCGTTTGGTGCCGACGATCCCTTCGAGGGGGTGCGGGCACGTTCGGTCGAGCAGCGTTTTTTCGTTTCCGAACCACTCGCCGGCGGCAACCGCCGGGCGAAGCGAGGGACCGCGACCATGACCGTGAACCGCCTGCCGCCCGTCGCCGGCCCGTCGCGCCGGTCGCTCTTGAGGTCGACGGCGGCGGTCCTGACGCTCGCCGCGGCGAAGAGCGCCTTTCCATTCGGCGCGGCCGTGGCGCAGGGCGCCGGGCCGGAGACGACCAGGGCGGTACTCGGCTTCATCGCGCTGACCGATGCCGCGCCGCTGATCATCGCCAAGGAGAAGGGGCTCTTCGCCAAGCACGGCATGGCCGACGTCGAGGTCGTAAAGCAGGCCTCCTGGGGCACGACCCGCGACAACCTGGTGCTCGGCTCGGCCGGCAACGGCATCGACGGCGCCCACATCCTGACGCCGATGCCCTACCTGATGGCGGCCGGCAAGGTGACGCAGAACGGCGTGCCGCTGCCGATGGCGATCCTCGCCCGCCTCAACCTCGACGGCCAGGGCATCTCCGTCGCCAAGGACTATCTCGACCTGAAGGCCGGCGTCGACGCCGGCGCCCTGAAGGCGGCCTTCGCCGCGAAGAAGGCGGCAGGCAACCCCGCCAAGGCGGCGATGACCTTCCCCGGCGGCACCCATGACCTGTGGCTGCGCTACTGGCTCGCCGCCGGCGGCATCGATCCGGACGGCGACGTCGAGACGATCGTGGTGCCGCCGCCGCAGATGGTCGCCAACATGAAGGTCGGCACCATGGACTGCTTCTGCGTCGGCGAGCCGTGGAACGAGCAGCTCGTCAACCAGAAGATCGGCTACTCGGCGCTGACCACCGGCGAGCTCTGGGCGGGCCACCCGGAGAAGTCGCTCGGCATGCGCGCCGACTGGGTCGACGCCAACCCGAACGCCGCCAAGGCGCTGACGATGGCGGTGCAGGAGGCGCAGATCTGGTGCGACGCGGCGGAGAACAAGGACGAGCTCGCCGAGATCGTCTCCAAGCGCGCCTGGTTCAACGTGCCGGCGAAGGACATCGTCGACCGGCTGAAGGGCGAATACGACTACGGCGACGGCCGTATCGTGAAGGATAGCCCGCACTTCATGAAGTTCTGGCGCGACCACGCCTCCTATCCCTTCCAGAGCCATGACCTGTGGTTCCTCACCGAGGACATCCGCTGGGGCAAGTTCGAGCCGACGCTCGACCGCAGGGCGCTGATCGCCGAGGTGAACCGCGAGGACATCTGGCGCGCCGCGGCGAAGGACCTCGGCGTTCCGGCGGCCGACGTGCCGGCCTCGACCTCGCGCGGCAAGGAGACCTTCTTCGACGGCAAGGTCTTCGATCCGGACGCGCCGGACACCTACCTCGCCAGCCTCGACATCAAGCGCGTCGCCTGAGCGCAGCACCATCGCCCGACCGGAGACGCCCGATGAGCTTGCCAGCCCTCTCCGATACCCCTGCGACCTCGCCCGGCGTCCGCGCCGCCCGCGTCATGCGCTTCCCCGGCCGGCCGCGTCCGGCGGCCGCCGAGACGCCCGCTCCGGCGCCGGCCCGCCCGCCGCTGCGGCTGCCGCCGGTGCTCGGCCGTATCGCCGCGGTCGCGCTGCCGCCGCTCGTCACGCTCGCGATCCTCGTCGTCGCCTGGGAGCTCGCCTGCTCGGGCCCCGACGCCTCGCTGCCGCCGCCGAGCCGGATCCTCGCCGACTCCTGGGATCTGATCTTCGATCCGTTCTACGACCACGGCGGCATCGACAAGGGTCTCGGCTGGCATCTCCTCGCGAGCCTGCAGCGGGTGGCGCTCGGCTACGCCATCGCCGCGATCGTCGGCATCGGGCTCGGCGCCTGGGTCGGCCAGTCGACCTGGGCGATGCGCGGCCTCGACCCGATCTTCCAGGTCCTGCGCACCGTGCCGCCGCTCGCCTGGCTGCCGCTGTCGCTCGCCGCCTTCCGCGACGGCCAGCCCTCGGCGATCTTCGTCATCTTCATCACCGCGGTGTGGCCGATCATCATCAACACCTCGGTCGGCATCCGCAACATTCCCGAGGACTATCGCAACGTCGCCCGCGTCATCCGGCTCAACCAGGCCGAGTTCTTCTTGAAGATCATGATCCCGGCGGCGGCACCCTACATCTTCACCGGTCTCAGGATCGGCATCGGCCTGTCGTGGCTCGCCATCGTCGCAGCCGAGATGCTGATCGGCGGCGTCGGCATCGGCTTCTTCATCTGGGATGCGTGGAACTCGTCGCTGATCGGCGACATCATCGTGGCGCTGATCTATGTCGGCGTGGTCGGCTACGCGCTCGACCGCCTCGTCGCACTCCTCGCCGCGGTCGTCACCCGCGGCACCGCGAACGCTTGAGAGGAGCGAGCAATGTCGAAGCCCTACCTCTCGATCGAGCGGATCGGCAAGTCGTTCAGCCGCGGCTCTGCGACGACCGAAGTCCTGCGCGACGTCTCGCTCACGGTCGCCAAGGGCGAGTTCATCACGATCATCGGGCACTCCGGCTGCGGGAAGTCGACGCTCCTCAACGTCGTCGCCGGCCTGACGCAGGCGACGAGCGGGGCCGTGCTCCTCGATGGCAAGGCCGTCGACGAGCCGGGTCCGGACCGCGCCGTGGTGTTCCAGAACCACTCGCTGCTGCCCTGGCTCACGACCTACGAAAACGTCGCGCTCGCCGTCGACAAGGTGTTCGCCCGGACGCGCGGCAAGGCGGAGCGGCGCGACTGGGTGATGCACAACCTGGCGCTGGTGCGCATGACGCACGCCGCCGACAAGCGGCCGGCGGAGATCTCCGGCGGCATGAAGCAGCGCGTCGGCATCGCCCGGGCGCTCGCCATGGAGCCGAAGGTGCTGCTCCTCGACGAGCCGTTCGGGGCGCTCGACGCGCTGACCCGGGCGCACCTGCAGGATTCCGTCATGGAGATCCACGCGAGCCTCGGCAACACGGTGATGATGATCACCCACGACGTCGACGAGGCGGTGCTGCTCTCCGACCGCATCGTGATGATGACGAACGGGCCGGCGGCGACCATCGGCGAGGTGCTCGAGGTGCCGCTCGCGCGGCCGCGCAAGCGCCTCGCCCTCGTCGGCGACCCGGTGACGATCCGCTGCCGCCAGGCGGTGCTGGAGTTTCTCTACGAGCGTCAGGCCGTCGCGGCGGCCTGAGAACCATTCCCCGATCCCGGACGGCCGCGAGGCCGTCGGCGGCGCCCTGCCGGGCGCCGGACGGGATCGCCGTGTCCGAATTCCGGCCCTCGAGGCCGCACGAGGCGAGGAGCGCGAGGAGGGACCATGCCGGAGAGACTGGTCGTCATCGGCAACGGCATGGCGGCGGGGCGGGCGATCGAGGAATTGATCGCCCGCGCCCCCGGCCGCTA